>VAPE01028562.1_pt1 | contig 271984 bp, 258 predicted proteins | sample 3393911 | NCBI WGS metagenome assembly VAPE01 (sample SAMN08290436, study PRJNA428436) | hydrothermal vent metagenome | isolation source: Deep-sea hydrothermal vent chimney | place: Atlantic Ocean: South-mid Altantic Ridge
AAGAATCAAAAGCACAATCAACAACAACGGTGGTGGATAACTAGATGTATATGAGCATCTTACTCTACAACATTAATAAGAGAGACTGACAAGGGACAAGGGATATTTAGCGAGTTTCTAATGTTGAGAGTATCTTTAAGCATGAAAAACAAAATATACACACAGGAGATATTATGGATGAACGTTTGTTGGGCATTATAAAGGAAATAAGGGGGAATAAACAGCTTTTTACCCGCGATGAAGCGGCTACAAAACAAGCGATAGTCTTGCCGATTTTATACAACTTAGGGTGGGATATTTTTGACGCCGACAAAGTTTATCCCGAATATCCGGTAAGTAATGGAAGGGTGGATTATTCTTTAAGACATGATGCTCAGAATAAGGTTTTTATCGAAACAAAAAAAATCAGTGAAAATTTGGAAATACATCAGGAGCAACTTTTAAAATATTCCTTTTCGAAAGGGGTTCGGCTTACAATTTTAACAAATGGCATGAGATGGTGGTTTTATCTGCCTTTGCGCGAGAGCGATTGGGAAAAAAGGAGATTTTACACCATAGATATTAGAGATCAAGATACAGATAGTATCGTTAATAAATTCAATGACCTTCTGTCAAAAGAAAATGTAATTTCAGGAAATGCTGTAAAAAATGCAGAAAAACTATACGACAGCAATATGAAAAAAGATTCAATAAACGAAACCCTACCGAAAGCATGGGATAAGATACTGACCGAACCGGATAGGATAATGATAGATTTACTATCGGAAGTCACGGGAAATATTTGCGGATATACCCCTGATAAAAATACAACAATGGATTTTTTAAAAAATATATCTAAAACTATTAGATCAGTGCTGCCTGAATCCGTAAACGCAACAATCAAACCGCCGTCTAAATCCCATCTTTCAATAGATGGACACGATTATAGCTTCAAATCGATCAGGGCGTTTAGTTTTAAAGGCCATAGATATCCGGTGCGTCATTGGAGAGAAGTATTAATTACAATATGCGGTTTGATGTTTCTTGACCATAAAGATCAATTTTACAAGATTACTGATCTTAAAGGGCGTAAAAATCCTTATTTCAGTAAAAATCCCAATGCCCTGAAACGTCCGAAGAAAATACCCAGTAGTAATATTTACATAGAAACAGGCTTTAGCGCTAACGACATAGTAAAATTTTCAAAAAAGATTTTAGAAACTGTTGGATATAAGAGCAATGATTTAAGAATTGAGTTAAACAATTAGTAATAATGCGAATATGCCGACGGAAGAGAATACCTCCGGTTGCTCATTTTTACCGCATCAGAGAGGAGCATTTATTGCTGATACATGTCTACCCATAGAGCCGCTCAAAACCTATGCCCTAAGTGCTACAAGCTATAGATATTGAAAAATAGAGCGTATACTCACTTCTTTTCTTGATTTTTAATACTTATTGACACATGTAGGCTTTTGTGGTGCCGAGAGGCGGAATCGAACCGTCGACACGAGGATTTTCAGTCCTCTGCTCTACCGACTGAGCTATCTCGGCACAATAATTACTGACTAAAAGTAACATGTGATAAAAAAACAAACTTAAGATTTATGATTTTAGCATAGAATATTTCATAATGCAAACAGTTTTTAATTTAATATAAATAATATATTGACATTTCATTAAATTATGATACAAAAGAACTATAGCACAAATTCGTTGTAAGACATAAAAACTGGTGGCAGTACAAGCTGTTTTGAAATACCTTAAATGGTCCTGTGTTGTTTGGATAATTAGGTATGTTAATAGAAAAACCTTTTAAATAGGGGGATTTTTTTATGTCTGAAGAAAAAAGTAGAACAGCGGTGATGTGGCATCTCGGAGATCCAAGCGCCTTAGGCTTAATTTCTTATGGAATTGCCTTAGCCTTAATTAGCATGATGATAAGCGGCCTGATGGGGGGTCCGAGTTATTTAATTATGTCGGTTGTCTATATAGGGGCGTTCGGCATCGGCATCGCGGGGGTGCTGGATTTTTTTAGGGGACAGACCTTCGGGGGAGTTACATTTTTAGGATGGGGTATATTTTTTGGTGCATTTGCGCAACTTGACATGGGGCCTGTTTTTAAAACTGCAATGTACCATGCAGGTCCGACCCTGGGATTTCTGGGGTGGTATTTCATATTTTGGGCTGCTTTTGCGCTCCTAACCTTCTTAGGCGCCATTGTGGCTAAAAAATGGTTAATGGTGCGGATTGCACTTGGTTTTACAACCCTTATGCTGATCATTGCGGCAATAGCTTTTTGGACTGGGGTCTCGGGACCTAACCCTATACTTATGTTGATTGCTGGCATATGCGGGCTGATCGCTGCTGCAACATCAGGTTATACGGCATTTGCCGCTTTTTTAAGCGACATTGCTGGGAAGACTATTATTCCTGCGTAGTTTATTTCAATACGTGCGGTTAAGCATCATAGCGGGAGGTTATCTCTATAGCCCCCCGCGGATAACCGCATAAATAAAAAAGACCTGCCCGGCTATTTCAAGAATATTCCCTTAAACGGGTTTGCATAGAAAAGAATAAAGGTAATCAAAAGTGCATAAAGAGCCAAAGATTCCATGATCGCCATACCGGTGATCATCCACACTATGAGCTTTTTTTCCATCCCCGGATTTCTTCCCATAGATTCCAGCGCCCCCCTAACAGCATTACCCATGCCAACGCCTGCGCCTATAACGCCGAGGCCTATCGCGAGCCCCCCTCCAAGCGCCGATAATCCGTAAAATAAACTTTTTGAAAATAAAACGGAATTTGCTACCGCCATATGGCTTTGTATTGCCGGCGTACTTCCCGCTATTTTCTCAGCAAAAGCCTTAACACTAAAAACAAATACTGCCAAAAATGTAAAAAGCGATACAAAATACACAGATACCTTCGACATTATGCCTCCATACATTATTTTATTATTATGTTTCTAACCTATTGTTCCAAAGAAAGCGCTATATAAATAATCGCAAGTAAATAAAAAACAAATGCCTGCATTAAATCGGTAAAAACCTCCATATACATCATTACAACAGGAATTACCCAAGGAAGCAAAAATAGCAGGACCGTAACCATGAACTCTTCCGCAAAAATATTAGCAAATAACCTTAAGGCATGCGAAAAGGGACGTGATAAAGCAGACATAATCTCTATGACTATCATTATGGGGGCTATTATTATAAGTGGACCAAGGAATTTTTTAATATACTTTGCGCCATGCTTTTTTATGCCTACTATGTGCGAAAGAAAAAAGACAATCAGCGCCAACGTAGCCGTGGTGTCAATGGTTGCCGTAGGTGAAGTAAAGCCGGGAATACTGCCTATTAGATTGGAAAAAAGAATAAACACGGCGAATGAGGCTATAAGCGGTAAATAGACAGCCCCCTCTTCACCGATTATCTCATTCAGGAAGTATTCGGTCATGATATATATCAATTCAAAAAAACTTTGCACGCCGTCTGGAACAACCTTTAAGTTTCTCCCGACAAGGAATGCTACCAGTAATATTGAACACATCACAAGTATCGTCATGGTCCAATATATCGGTATACCAGGTATGTTTATAAGAATAGGCGCTTTTAGCATATGTCTTCAGATATTAACAAAAGCACTGCCGCAGAAACGGGGGTTATCGTGATACCGACAGCCGCAAAAACAAAGTCCGGCTCAATAAATTTATATGCTATTATAAAAAAAAATAAAACTATGAGCAAGTCCTTTATTACAGTTAGATTTATCCTTACTATACTCAATTTTTTTATATTTTTAAATAAATGCAGGGCCGTATCGACGAACAAAAAATAAGAAGCGGCGAAGCCTAAAAATACATTTATCAGGCCGTTAATTTGTCCAGAAGATAGCCCCGCTACGGCGCCGATAATCAAGGCCATGGCAAAACCTATCATAAATTCCCGCAAAATTAGGTTAAACCCTAATGATTTTTCATTAAAGCTTTGTGTCAAGCTCCCTCTTAATTGCCTTATATATCTCATAAATCCCTGCCAAAAAGCCCATAATAGAGAAAATCACTAAAAAAAGATACGAATATCCAAAATATCTGTCGATCTCAAGCCCTATAAAAACCCCGATCAATACGGATATTATTAAATTTAAACCCAACGAACTCATTCTAGCAATCTGTTTAACAAACTCCTTGTCCATTTTAAAATTCCATATATATAATAAAAAACGCCTACCACTTGTATTATATCGTAATTATACAAGAAAACGGTAAGCGTCTTTTATTAATTTACTGATCTTTAAACACTATCGGGTATTATTCCATGGTAGCGATGTAGGCGGAACCCATTTTTGATGCTCTTTTGCAAGATGCTTGTTATAAGCAATAATGTTTAAAGATTTTAGATAATTAGCTATTTTCTTGCCCTCGGCAACCGTTATAGGGGCGCCATTGACATCCTTCATTTGGTGTAAAATGACATGTTCCCAGCTACCGTAAGATTTTCCGTTATATCTTTCAACCCTGGCAAGCGTATGGCAAATAGCACACTTGTCGTTTAATAGGCTAAATCCCTTCTTAACGGGCCATGGGAAAACAACAGGCGGAATATATTTAGTTCCGTTCAGGTTCATCGTTTGATATATAATGCTATTCGTCCCCCTTGCAGCAACCTTCATATAGCCCATAACGGGAACATTAACCGCAATACACAGTCCGCTTAATATCAAAAGAACTTGCGGTAATTTGGAAATACCGCCAAATTTGAAATTTGGCGCAAGGTCCTTCAAGTAGTAACCGAGTACCAAAAAACCTGTTATAAAAAGTCCTGATAACGCCAGATATTTAACGGGTTGCATGTTGCCGAGAATGCCCATAGTCGGCGGAAGCATTCCAAAAACCAATGAAACAATTCCTATTATTATCAAGAAAAATATGAGCCCTATGGAAACCGTCGGCTTAGTTTTATCTCTGCCGTTTATTAATTTCCATAGCATATAAATGTAATTAAGTATCAATGCGCCGCCTACTGTTCCCATGAATACATACATAACCCATTGGGAATTCCCAAGCATTATTCTGTCGAATCCGACGCTTGACGCTGCCCTGAGATGTTTAAGCCATCCAAAATAAATAACGGGATACATAACCAAAAATAGGACGGTTATGATACTTGAAAAAGACCCTAGCCAATCATAATACTCCTTGTCCGACTGCTTGGTAGACATTATATATCTAATTCCTGCCCATAATGCCAACAATGCAGCAGAAAGAGCAAATATCTCAATATTTTTTTCTATTATCATGTCCAAAACCATAGGACTGGTAATAGGATGCGCAAGGTTCGGACCGATAGTATAACTTTCAGCAATAGTGTAGAACGTATCCGATGCAAAACCGAACAAAAATGCCATTATACCGATAAATACGCTCCAACCTTGATGTTTCGACTTACCATTAAATCCGTAGTAGTATACTGCGCCTAATATTAGAAAAATCAGCAGGGTACTCATTGAATAGCCGATAACACCCGGCTGAAGTTTATTTATAAGTATCCAAAAATTCGGGATACCTCCCCTTATAACGCTTAAAAAATAAAAATACACTATCGTCTGGATAGTACCAATTACCAACGCCAGCAAAATAAGCGGCTTTGCAAGACGAAAATACCTATCGTCTCTCTTGAATATCCCTATATAGTGGGATATAAAAGCGATAGCCATAAAACCCAGCGCGACCTTATTTAAAAACAAATTCACTATATTTAGAACTCCTAGATTAACACCTAAATTCATCGCATTTTACTCCTCTTTTAATTTTATACTGCGGCAGGCGCCTTAGGTTGGCCGCCCATTAATGTTAAGTAAACTAACAAAAGGAGAAACAAAATCCCCAAAACCGTAGCGGCAGGTCTTTTAAACGGGCTTCTTTCATGCCCCCTGTCGAAAAAAGGCAATGCAAACAGTATGACAAACCCTATTATAGGAACAAGGAATGTAGAGAATATGATCAATCCGTGTCCGGGGAAATATTTCAGTAATTCCTCACTTGCAAGGAAATACCAGTCAGCCTCCGGTGCAAAATGTAACGATAACGGACTATACATAGGTCCAACCTCTGCCCCAAAATGAATCGCAAGGAAGTATACAACTACAAATACGCCAAGGGCAACTATCATATCCTTATAAAGCTGATCCGGGAAAAACGGAACAGTTCCGTCCGGATGTTTCCATTTATTATTATCGCTATCCGGCAATTTGCTGTTTTTATATTCCAACGCCATACCCTGTTCGCCGGTTTTTCTTACTAAAAATATATGGATAGGGATGAACATTATTGCCACAATCGGCAAAAGCCACACATGAACTGCAAATATATGCTGCATAGTGAAGACCGATGTCTCGGTCCCCCCCCTCACTACAATCCTAAAAAGACCACCTATAATGGGGGTATGGGCGGCAACATTTGTCAAAACATTAATAGTCCACCAGGAGTTTTCATTTCCTATAAGCATATACCCGGTTAAACCTAAAACAATTGTCACGGAGAATAGAACCATACCCGCAACCCACTGCATTTCCCTCGGTTTTTTGTATGCGCCTGAAAAATAGACTCTTAGCATATGAATCAGGAGAATAAATATCATTGTAAAGGCGCCCCAGAGGTGAATCCCTAGTAGCACATTACCAAGCAAAACATCGTGCTTTAAAAAATACGTAGAATTTCTCGCTAGCGGAAAATATGGAACATAATAAAATAGTAAAAACATTCCGGTTACAACTTGAACAATAAAAAGAAACGCAAGAAGACTGCCTAAAGTGTAAGACCATCCACCCCTCGAAGGTATTCTCTCTCCGTTAAATTCTTTTACCATCTCGGTAAGCCCAATTCTTTCGTCAAACCAATCTTGAACTTTTTTAAACATTAGACCCCCCTCTCATTTGGATTATACACAAACTTGTTTTGAATAAAGACTGTGCCGTTTTCTACTTTATAAACCCACTTGTATAGCGATCTTGGAGGAGGTCCGCCTGTGACCTTCCCTAGAACATTAAACATTCCGCCATGACACGGGCACATAAATAGTTGCGTATCTCCCACCCAATGCAAAGGACACCCTAGGTGAGTACACTGATTTGAGAAAAAATGAAAATCACCGCCTATATCTTTAACAACAATAACCTGTCTTGGAAGGGTATTAACAGTCCACCCTTGTTTGACCTTGAAATAGACAGGAATAAATTTTGGAGACAAGGACCCTATCTTATTTAAATCACTAACCTTGCCAAGCTTAGCCCATACGATGTCCCTTTGTCTAAACAGCGGACTTAAAACCTCCCCTATAATAGGAACTGCCAAGGCAACACCTATTACAGCGGAGATTAACCCTATAACAACCATCATAAAAGTTCGCCTTGAAGGCGATTCTTCCGAACTTTTTGCCATTTTAACCCCCCTTTGGTTTTATTTGTGCTATTGCATTTAAAACGAATTATTGACTTTACTGTAAGGTCGTTACAAGAATGCCAATGTGACGTTTCTAAGTATTCGAGGTGCCGTTGAGCACTCGCAAAACACCACGCATTAAATATACCCTTTTATCACTATAAACTCAAAAAGTCAATATTTTTTTAATTTTCTCTCTACTGCCTCTGCTAAATACCTGCCGGTTATGGAATTGTTATTTAATGCTATTTCTTTCGGCGAGCCGCATGCCACAATATATCCCCCCTCATCTCCGCCCTCCGGTCCCATGTCTATAACATAATCGGACGATTTTATAACATCCATATTATGTTCGATAACTACAACGGTATTACCTGAATCCACAAGTAAATTTAGGATATCCAGTAGCTTATTGACATCGTCAAAATGTAGACCTGTAGTCGGCTCGTCAAGAATATACATGGTTTTGAACTGCCCAGGTCTTGACAACTCCTTAGAAAGCTTGATTCTTTGCGCCTCTCCGCCAGATAATGTTGTCGCAAGCTGACCAAGACTTATGTAGCCTAATCCTACGTCAACCAAAAATTTAATTTTACGGGAGAGTGCCGGTATGTTGTGAAAAAATCCATAGGCATCCTTAACGGTCATATTTAATATATCATAAATATTTTTGTGCTTGTAGGTTATCTCCAGTGTCTGCCTATTATATCTTTTCCCCTTGCAAACATCGCACACGACATACACATCCGGCATAAATAGCATTTCTATTTTTTTTACACCGTCACCGCTACACGCTCCGCATCTGCCGCCCTTCACATTAAAACTGAACCTACCGGGGTTATACCCCCTTGTCCTTGCCTCCTTCGTACCCGCAAAGATTTCTCTTATTAATGTGAATATACCCGTATATGTCGCAGGATTAGACCTTGGAGTCCTTCCTATAGGGGATTGATCTATATCAATAATGCGATCTATAAGATCGATATTGTTTATACTTTCTATCTCAAACCTCTTGAAATCTTTCATGCCGTTTTTATAATTTGAAACGGCGGCATAAAGGGTATCGATTATAAGCGTGCTTTTACCCGAACCCGAAACTCCAGTCACGCACACTAGGTTTTCAAGTGGTATTTCGATATCTATATTTTTTAAATTATTTTTTATTGCACCTTTTATCTCTAAAAAATTGTTATCTTGTTGCCTTGTGACTTCCGGAACAGCAATAGATATCTTCCCGCTTAAATATTTACCCGTCAAAGATTCGGGGTTGTCCATAATTTCTTTCGGGGTTCCGGAAGCTACCACATAACCCCCATTTTTACCCGCACCTGGGCCCATATCTATAATGTAATCCGATTCCAACATCATAAGCGCGTCGTGTTCCACTACAATAAGGCTGTTTCCCTTGTCCTTAAGATCGGTAATAGTCTTCAGTAAACGCTCATTATCCCTCATATGAAGCCCTATACTCGGCTCGTCAAGAACATATAGTACTCCGGTAAGTCCGGAGCCGATTTGAGATGCAAGCCGTATTCGTTGTGATTCGCCCCCTGAAAGTGTCTTTGCCGGCCTTGCCAAAGTAAGGTAGGCGAGGCCCACATTTACAAGAAACTTAAGCCTATCCCTAATTTCATTTACCAACCTGACGGCTATATTCTGCTCATACTCATTTAAACTAATATTTTTAAAAAAATTTAAAGATGCTTTAATGCTTAAATTTGTTATATCTATAATGGACATATCATTAATTTTATAACTTAATGACTCTCTCTTTAATCTAAAACCCTGACATTCCGGACATGCGCTTTCGCTCATAAATTCATAAGCATTGATGATATGACTATACCCGCCAATACTTTTTTCAAGCATTGGGATTATTCCCTCCCATTTTTTCAAATGAAAGGAGTTTTCCCCTATTACAACATCGTAAAATTTTATCTTTTCATCACCTGAACCGTACATAATAGTATGTCTGGCATAACTCGCAAGGCTTTCATAAGGCGCATCCGCACTAAATCCATAATGTCTTGATAATGCATTGATTATCTGATTCTTATAGGCAGGGCTTGAATTGCTCAAAACAGTTATTGCCCCCTCTTGCAACGACATTCTTTTATCGGGCACAATTAAATCCTCGTCCAAATATTTTGTATATCCCAATCCGTCGCAACGGGGACACGCGCCCTGCGGACTATTAAATGAAAATGACGAAGGCTCAGGCTTTCCATAGCTTATGCCGCAATCCAAGCAGATAGAATTTTCGGTCAATATCTCTTCTTTGCCCTCGAACATTAACTTCAAAATCCCCCGGGACAACTTCAAGGCTAATTCAATAGAATCTGCCAATCTTTTTTTATTCTCATCCTTTATAATTATTCGATCTATAACCAAATCAATATTATGCTTTTTATTCTTGGTCAGCGGTATAGTCTCTTCAAGATTGTACTCCTTGTTGTCTATGTAGACCCTATAAAAACCGTGCCTTAGATACTCCTCAAATTTTGCCTTAAATTCACCCTTTCTGTTAATTGCAATGGGTGACAATATAACCAATTTTTCACCGTTTTTATGTAAAAAAACCGCTTCCGTCATCTGGTCGATAGTCTTTGGCTCTATTTTCTTACCACATTTGTAACAATAAGGCGTACCCACACGGGCAAAAAGAACCCTTAGATAATCATAAATTTCGGTAATAGTCCCCACAGTAGAACGGGGGTTTTTATTGACAGATTTTTGTTCTATAGAGATGGTAGGAGAGAGTCCTTCAATTGAATCTACATCCGGTTTATCCATCTGCTCCATAAACTGCCTTGCATATGAAGAAAGCGATTCTAAATACCTTCTTTGCCCCTCGGCAAATATTGTATCAAATGCTAAAGATGATTTTCCGGAACCGGAAAGACCGGTTATGACGACAAGTTTGTCTTTTGGAAGTTCTAAATTTATATTTTTTAGATTATGCTGCCTGGCACCCTTTATTACTATTTTTCTTTCCATTTTGGTCTATTTTTTGAAATCCTATAAGCTAATTCCACAGATTTTTTCATGCTACCGTAATCTGCCCAATTTTTTCCTGCTATATCGTAAGCCGTCCCATGCACAGGCGATGTCCTTACTATTTTAAGCCCTATGGTTACATTTACCCCTTCATTAAAAGAAAGTATTTTAAAAGGTATTAGTGCTTGGTCATGATACATTGAAACTATGAGATGATAATTTTTATACATTTTTGCAAAAAAACTATCAGCCGAAAAAGGACCGTCTATACAAGCACCGGCATTTTTAAACTCCGTAATTACGGGTAATATAACCTCTTGCTCTTTTACCCCTATCTTCCCGTTTTCCCCCGCATGCGGATTTAAACCCAAAACAGCAACCTTGGGATTATTTATACCGAAATCGTTCGTGATAGAGTGCATAGAAATTTTTATTATATTCCTTAACGATTCTTTCGTAATAGTTCCTGAAACTTCTGATAACGGAATATGAATAGTCACCAAAACAGTTACTATTTTCTTTGAATAAAAGAGCATCGCAAAATTTTCAGAGGATGTCAGAAATCCTAAAAGCTCTGTATGTCCACCAAATTTGGCACCGCCTTTTATCATCATTTCCTTATTTATAGGGGCCGTCGCAAATCCTGAAATTTTTCCGTCTAATGAAAAATCCACCGCAGCAGAGATAAATGACTCAACATCGGCGGCATATTCCGGATTAATTTTACCATATTTAACGGATAAATAAGACTTAGAGGACAAGTCTATCACATTTATACAAGTGCTCTTGTATGATTGCTTAAGGGATGCGTCATGCTTGATTAAGTTTACGGGGGCATCCTTCTTAATTATGCTTTTCAAAACATAATTAATATGTTCATGCGACCCGAATATGACCGGTTTAATCGGCGATCCGATCCTCACAAAATACTCTGCAGATTTAATAGCTATCTCGGGACCTATGCCGGCGGGATCTCCCATTGTAATACCTATAAATCTGTTTTCTTTAAACAATTTTATTTATGAAACCGTTCATCAGGCCGGAATTTTTATTTTAATATAAGCATCTTTTCGAGCTTTTTTTAGAAACATCGCGAGATACTTACCCGCCCTATTCTTTTCGAGAATAGAAAATATCTCAGGCTCTACTTGTTTAAATGTTTTAAATGCACCCATTTTTTTACCGACAGACTTGAGCAGAGTGTACCCAAACGGAGATTTAAGAATCGCACTCACCTGGCCAACTTTTAATTTAAAAGCCACATCGGAAAATGCAGGGGACAACTTATCTTTATAAATATAACCCATCCTTCCTCCGTTTTTTTCCGAAGGATCCTCAGAATATCTTTTTGCAAGCGGCGAAAAACCGTCGCTACCGTTTATGGCTAATTTTCTAATCTTCATCATTTGTTTATATATCTTCTTTTTCAATTGTTTATTCGCGTTATGGGGCACAGCTAAAAATATAAGCTTCAAGTTCACCATGGGCGCCCCCCTGAATTCTTCTATATTTTGCTTATAATAATGAATCATTTCTTTTTTGGTTACAACCATTTTGCTACCGTAAATCTTCCTCAAAAGCCCTATTCGGGCAAAACGATCTTTGACTTCCTTGATATATATTGCTTTACTTATGCCCCTTTTTTTTAAGAAACTAAAAAATTGCTCCTTGGTAAAATTATTAGTACGTGCCACATCTTTAATATACCCGCTTAATTGCTTTGGAGATATGTAAACGCCCGACTTTTCTTCTTCCTGTTTTAATAAAGTATTATTCACTAAAGCGGCAACGGCATCCCTCGTAGCTGACATAATTTTGGAATCGGAACTCGTAAAGACGCCCCGCGAAGCATCGCTTTGCATCTGCTCGTATTGTTCGAAAGCCGCCCTATTAAACCGCGCAAAATCGTATAAGGTTATAGGGGTTTTATTGACAACAGCTATTATCTTGTCTACTATCACGGCATTTGCATCTTTTATACCCATACCTGCAATAAACGACAAGCCCGCCACAAAGGCAATTATAAAGATAATAAAATAACTATTTTTTTTTATCATACTGGAATCCTATTTTTTCGCCGCTTTCACGCTTTTTTTAGAAACCTTAGCGGCTTTAACCGTAGGTAAATTATTGTAAAAATATTTGACATTGGATTTAGCGCTTAACTGTGTTATGAAACCGTTGATAATTTTACCCCTTTCTTGCTGTTTTAATAAGTGCACAATGTTACCGGACATACTGGAAAAAGATTTAGTTTTACCCGCTATCCTATTGTTTAGCCTTATTATATCGAAGTACTTTCCTACCTTCGTGATATGAGAATATTCGCCAACTTTTCTAATCCTGAATGCGGCATTGTTAAAAGCAGGGGCGGTGTCATTAAACTTAATCCATCCCATTTGTCCGCCGGATTTTGCGTTCTTAGCGCTTGATAACCTTCGCGCAACCGCGGAAAACGCCTTGCCGCTTGTAAGCATGCTATACGCAGCACGCGCATTTTTAAGTGAATTTAACTGTATATAGCTAACATTGATTTTTAATGGGAGATTAAAGATAAATGGGTTTGCTTTATAGTAAGCCTTTGCATCTGCAATCGTAATATTTAGTTTATCAGCAATTTGTTTCTGCAGAAGAAGCTGTATCATGAGCGTCTTCTTAAAATTAGTAACCCGCAACTTGTAGGTATCGGATTTATCAATACCCTTTTTGACGGCATCGCTGATCAATAGTTGCCTTTCCACAAGGTTTTTAACTAACCTCTTGGAACCCTCGGTCGTTTCAAACATTGCCTTCAAAGACGGCGGATATTTATTAATCTCAGCATTGAACTCTGCTACCGTAATATTTTTTCCATTAACCGTAGCAAGAATATTTTTTGAATTTACAGCAGGAGCATTTTTTTTGACACAACCATAAAGGCTTATTGATATTATGCCTACGAACAACACTATGAACAAAACCTTGCCATTAAACCCGAATCCTTGAGTTTTGCCAATTTTAGTTTTCATCTGTACCTCTAAATTATATGTATTAAAATTAAATTTGATAAATTTTTACAATTATTTTTAGATATTAACATAGCTATATAATCGTTGCAAGATAATTTTAGGGGCATTTAGCGTATCCAATGCAGATATTGTTTTTTTTGATCTAAATTTAATAATAAATTCACCAAGGAAGTTTATTATATATTCCGATACGATACTCTTATCGTTTATAAACCTAGCCAGGGCATTGGAAAAGTTTTTAGCAGAATCATGAAATCCTATTGTAAATTCATCTTCTCTTATATCTAAAGATTTAATCATTGAATTTTTCATGCAAACCTTAAGTTCTTCCACTGACAAGAGATTTTTTACCACATCCGGAATTTGTCCGAATCTGTCGGCAAGTTCGGCGCGAACCGCATCAACATCATCTTGGTTGTTACAATTTTCTAATTTTCTGTAAATAGAGAGTTTTATTTTACTATCGTTTATGTATGAATCCGGGATATAAAGCGATAGGCTAGTTTTTACTTCGGGATTAATCTTTGGCGGAAGGGTAGTATTTTGTATCTTTTCAACCTCTTCTTTTAGCATTTGCATGCACATTTCAAGGCCAACCGCGTCTATATGCCCCGACTGGGCGCCTCCCAAAATATTGCCTGCGCCCCTTATCTCTAAATCTGCCATAGCTAGCTTAAAACCGGCTCCCAGTTCGCTGTACTCCCTTATAGCATTTAATCTTTTTGTTTGTTCCTTTGTCAGGTTATTTAAACCGCGCCCTGCTATAAATAAGCAATATGCCTGCAAATGAGATCTGCCTACCCTTCCTCTTAACTGATACAACTGGCTTAACCCAAGATTTTGTGCATTGTTTATGATAATCGTATTGACATTTGGATTATCAAGTCCCGACTCAATTATTGACGTGCTAAGAAGCATATCGTATCCCTTGTCATAAAAAAGGTGCATAGCATCTTCTATATCGTCAGAACCCAGTCTTCCATGGACTACGCCTATTCTTATATCCGGCATTATTTTTTTCATTCTTTTAAATATTTCATCTAAATGCGATATCCTATTATCAATAAAATAAACCTGCCCACCCCTTGCTATCTCCTTAAAAACAACATCTTTAATTATTTCTTCATTATATTCAAGTATATCTGTAATAACATTTTTCCTCCCTACCGGCGGGGTATTGATTATGCTTAAGTCCCGGATGCCTGCCATAGAAAGATAGAGTGTCCTTGGAATAGGGGTAGCACTTAAGGCAAGCACATCGATAGATGAACGTATTTTTTTGATTTTTTCCTTCTGCATTGCTCCAAACTTTTGCTCTTCGTCGATAATTAATAATCCGATATCGCTAAATTTAATTTTTTCTGACAAAAGCTTATGTGTTCCTATTATTATGTCAATGTCTCCGTTTTTGATACGGTCCAAAATTTTGTTTTCATCTCTTTTGCTTATAAATCTTGAAATATAAGCTATGTTAAGAGGATATTGTTCAAACCTTTTTTTAAAATTATTGTAATGCTGTTCGACTAAAAGGGTAGTAGGAGCAATAAACGCTACCTGTTTTCCATCCATAGACGCCTTAAATGCCGCCCTGATAGCCACCTCTGTTTTGCCGTAACCTGCATCGCCGCATATCAACCTATCCATAGGCTTATTAATGCGCATATCTGCAAGAACATCCCTTATTGCCTTTGCTTGGTCATCGGTTTCTTCATACTCAAAGCTTTCTTCGAACTCTCTGTAAACATCATCCTCTCCGGAAAAGACAAAACCCCTCTGCGTCATTCTTTTGGCATACAATACCTTCAACCCCTCGGCAACCTCTTCTATCTTTACCTTGGCCTTACCCTTAGCCTTCGCCCACGATTTATTCCCTAATTTACTCAACTTCGGCGAATTTTCCTCCGAAGCAGCGATATACTTATGGAGCAGATAAATCTTACCCGCAGGTACAAAAAGTTTATCCCCTCCATCAAAAATGAGCTCAAAATAATCTGACGATATGCCACTCGCGGAGACCTTTTTTACTCCGGCAAATTTTGCTATGCCAAACTCGCTATGTACCACAAAATCTCCCGGATTGAGTTCGCTTATTCCGTGAAAAAAATCCTGATTTGAACTGCGGCATTGCGCCTCTTCAATCAAATTGATATGTTCTCTAAAAAGCTCTTCCCCGGTAAATACTATAAGCCTGTGTTTATCAGATATAATTCCGGCTGAAATTGCACCGATAATAATATGAAATCCGCACTCATCCATTTGCATAGGGGCAAAAATATCCTTTAACCTTTGATGATGGATCTCATTTTTAGAGACTAAAATAATTAAATAAGCTTCTTCAATTAATTTGGAAAGTACCTTTTTTACCAATTTTAAATCTAATTGACCATTCTCATATTTAAAATCTTTGATAAAATTAATATCATTAAAACCTTCAATGGATGAGGATAGATTCTCGGGTTTTTCGGGGTGTCCGGTATCGCGGTATATTTTTAACGCATTAAGGTCGTAATAGAACGATTCGTTCGCCTTTTGTCTACTTTCGGTATAAATAGCATTATTGCCTTCGCTTAGATTGATTAAGTCTCGAAGCTCCGTTTCCGGTTTTTCTGCATACAAGACACTGTTTTTAGCAATATCTAATAAATTAAGTTTTTTTTCGTAGATATCCTCATTAGCGGGAAATATGGTAAAACCATCTATCTTTTTAAAGCTCCTTTGCGTATTTAAATCGAAATACCTTATGTCGTCCACTATGTCGTCAAAGAAATCTATCCTGGCGGGATAATAGTTTTCCGCATTAAAAATGTCTATTATTTCCCCCCTGACGGCAAACTCCCCCCGGCTTTCTACCTGATTTACGAGCTCGTAACCGAAGGATAAAAGCGTCTCAATAAATATATCCCTCTGAAACTTAGAACCCTTTTTGACATTTATTAACGATTTTAAAATATTATCAAATTCCGGAACCTTGGAAAAAAAAGCGGTAGGGGTTAAAACTATGACTGCGTCTTTCTCAGTTCCTAAATTGTATAACAAACTTGCCGGAATAATCTCTTCGCAAAAAAAAACCTTCTTTCTCTTTATAGACGGATCCTTTAAAGACACTACGCTCTCAAAAAAGGTTAAATCTTTATATAAACCCCTTGCCGATATATAACTATCACACAGAAATACCGACAAATTCTCCTTGGAATTAGGTGAGAAAACAACGTCCATAGCAAATGCCGTCAGGGCACTCTTTTTGGATCCATGCTCTTCTATAGAATCTTTTTTTGACTTCAAGTTTAAGCCCTAACTCTTCAGCGCTGCATGCGCAGCGGCAATTATCGCAACGGGAACCCTAAAGGGAGAACAACTTACATAGTCAAGATTTAAATCATTGCAGAATTTTATAGATTCAGGATCTCCGCCATGTTCTCCGCATATTCCAAGTTTGATGTCCGGTCTCGTCTGCTTTCCCTTCTTCGCTGCAATCTTCATAAGCTCTCCGACGCCGGCCCTGTCAATCTCAATAAACGGATCGGACTTCAAGATATTTTTATTCAAATAATCCGGCAAGAACGAACCTACATCATCCCTTGAAAAACCAAAAACGGTTTGAGTGAGGTCGTTCGTTCCAAACGAAAAAAACTCAGCCTCTTTAGCAATTTCATCCGCAACCATGCAAGCCCGAGGAAGCTCTATCATTGTCCCTACAAGGAAATTGAGCGTAACGCCATGCTCGGACATAACCTCTTTTGCCTTTTTGACGACCAATTCCTTCAACAATTTTATCTCCTTGTAAATACCGACAACGGGAATCATGATCTCCGTTGTAATCTTATTTCCCTTTTTGTGAAATTCGCAGGCCGCCTCCATAATAGCCTGCACCTGCATTTCATAAATTTCAGGATAACTGACCCCAAGCCTGCATCCTCTATGCCCGAGCATAGGGTTGACCTCATGGAGCGACATGACCTTCGCTTTAAGCCTTTCATGCGATACGCCCATGATATCCGCGAGCTCCATTATTTCATTATCCGTTTTAGGTAAAAATTCATGAAGCGGCGGATCCAATAAGCGGATATTAACCGAAAATCCCTTCATTTCATTATATAATTCAAGGAAATCAGACTTCTGCATGGGCAATAGCTTGCTTAAGGCCTTTTGTCTTTCTTGCACCGTATCTGCCAGTATCATTTCCCTGATGGCTTTTATCCTATCCCCCTTAAAAAACATATGCTCCGTCCTGCAAAGCCCGATTCCTTCAGCGCCATAATCCCGAGCAACCTTAGCATCTTCAGGGGTATCGGCGTTCGCCCTTATCTTTAATTTGCGAAATTCATTAGCAAAACTCATTATGGTTATAAAGTCTGCATTTATCTCCGGAGCAACCATCTTCACGCGTCCCATATAAATTTCTCCGTTAGAACCGTTCAAGGTCACAATATCGCCCCTTTTTATTATTCTTTTACCGATAATTATTTCACCTTTTTTTTCATTTATTCCCAGTGAAGAGCAGCCTGTTATAGCGCATTTTCCCATGCCCCTGGCAACAACAGCCGCATGAGATGTCATCCCGCCCCTTGCTGTAAGGATCCCCTCCGAAATATTCATACCATGAATATCCTCTGGGGATGTCTCCATTCTGACCAGTATCACCTTCTTGCCCTTTTTCGTCTCCGTATCCGCTTCTTCGGCCGAGAAAACAACTTCTCCGCTTGCAGCGCCGGGGGAAGCCGGCAAGCCTTTCGCCAAGATATCCTTTTTAGATGCTACATCAACTGCAGGATACATAAGTTGCGCAATGGAATCAGGGTCTATTCTTAAAACAGCGGTTTTCTTATCTATCATGCCCTCTTTTTCCATATCTACGGCTATGCCCACAGCGGCTTTCGCCGTTCTCTTGCCCGTTCGAACCTGTAGCATATAAAGAACACCCTCTTGTATCGTAAATTCTAAATCAAGCATGTCTTTGTAGTGTTTTTCCAGAAGCTCTGCATATTCCAAAAGGTCATTGTACGCCGCGGGCATTGCGCGCTCAAGTGAGACATCTTTCGGATTTTTCTTTGATAATTCATTTATAGGCTGAGGTGTTCTAACACCCGCAACCACGTCTTCTCCCTGGGCATTTATAAGATACTCTCCATAGAAACCGTTTTCTCCCGTTGACGGATTTCTTGTGAAGGCTACGCCGGTCGCAGACGCATCACCCATATTCCCATATACCATAGAAACAACATTTACAGCTGTTCCCCAATCTTGAGAAATCTTATTGAGTTTCCTGTACGTGATGGCTCTCGGAACATTCCACGATTCAAATACTGCCGATATTCCCATCCATAATTGTGTTTCAGGATCGTCAGGAAAAACCATACCCTTTTCTTTTTTAACTACATTCTTGAACTCGTAAACAAGCCCCTTGAGAACATCGGAGCTAAGTTCACTATCCCTTGTGGCATTTATCTCCTTTTTTTTCTTTTCAAGGATAGATTCCATGACAGCGGAATCTAAACCCAAAACCACGTTAGAAAACATCTGTATAAATCTTCTATACGTATCGTAAGCAAATCTTTCATTCTTTGATTTATTTATGAGCCCTTTTACCGTCTCATCGTTTAATCCCAAATTAAGTACTGTGTCCATCATTCCAGGCATAGAAATTCTTGCGCCGCTTCTGACGGATACCAAAAGAGGATTTGTAGCATCACCAAACTTTGTACCCATTGCCGCCTCAATCATTTTCAGATTGTTCATTACTTCATCCTTTAATTCTTCAGGATATTTTTTATTGTATTTATTATAGTGCGTGCACACATCCGTAGTAATAGTAAGGCCTGCCGGAACCCTTATTCCGATATGTGTCATCTCGGCAAGCCCCGCTCCCTTTCCCCCTAAAAGATTTTTCATTGAACCGTCGCCATCGGCATTCTTGTTCCCAAAGAAATAGACATACTTAGCCATAACATCCTCCAACCAAAATATAATTTTATAGTATTATAACGATGTGAAAATAGTATAAATAAAAATTTAATTTAATATGATAGACGCGAAAAATCACAAATATGTTTAAATAAATTCAAAATATTATTCAGCAAACCCAGTCTTGAGTTTTTAACATCCTCGTCGTCGGTCAAGATTAAAACACTATCAAAAAAATTATTAATCGGCGTCACAAGGGTATAAAAAGCATCCATGGCCCCGGCATAGTCGTTTACGCCAAAAAGGGATCTTGACTCATTACTGACGGACTCAAATGTTTTAAGAAGGCTAATTTCGTCTGGCAGAGTAAGCTTGTTAGCGTCAAAACTTAAAATATTTACATAATTTGAAGTAATATTCTTAATTCGTTTATATACCTGCGACAAATCGCAAAATTCTTTATGCGACTTATGTTTGGAAACAAAATCTATTTTTAAGTACGATGTATAAAAATCATGGGCCATGTCTTTATTTGCCACAGATGCTATCTCGTCAGGCTTATACCCTAAGGACATAAGCATATTTTTAAATCTTGTATTCGCAAAATTAACAAAAAGCGCCTTTAATTCATTTAGATTAAGATTTCTGTTACTAAAAAAATTACTAAAATAAAAATCAAAAATTTGCTCCATATGAATAATATATTTTCTGTCTATGATAATTTCTATTATTCCGATCATGGCCCTCCGTAAATAAAAAGGATCGGATTCACCGGTCGGTAGCCTCTTTAGCATTACAAATGAAAAAATTGTGTCAAATTTATCGGACAAAGAGCATAAAGCGGATACATTATTTGATGGCATAACCTTTTTTTTGGCCTTGCGCATAGGATAGTAATGCTCTTCTATAGCCAAATATACAACTTCACTCTCTTTTGCCCTTTTTGCATAGATTTTGCCCGCTATCCCTTGCATCTCAGGAAATTCGTATACAATATGGGTTGCAAGGTCAAATTTTAGTAAATTTGCCGCGCTAACAAACTGCGGAGCATCCTCTTCTGGAAAATTATATTCTTTTATTATAAACGAGCCGATACCATCTACTCTTTTCATTTTGTCAAAATACGACCCTAAACCCTCGTAAAATAAAATATCCTTAGTCTTTTCTACGAAATATGAAAGGGGGTGTTTAATATCTTCTCCGTAAAAAAAATCTGCATCGGCGAGCCTTGCGGCTAAAACCTTGGAATAGCCGGAACGAACTGTACGTTCTATCCCCTCTTTATTTACAATGAGATTATCGGGCGTTATATTGGCAATACCTATAAAATGCGGCATCAAATTATTGTCATTTCTTAACGGGAAAAATCTTTGGTGTTTTCGCATAACTATCGACAAAAGCTCCTCCGGAACAGACATAAATTTCCTATCAAAACTTCCCGCGATAGCGTGCGGCGTTTCGGTCAGCCCCACAATTTCATCCATAAAATCATCTTCATATTCGGCTATATCCAATTTTAATTTTTTGGCGGCAGCGTCAAGCTCTTTTTCTATAAATACACGTCTTTCACCATTTTTCAGGATGATTCCGTTTTTAGAAATCAATTCAAAGTAATCCTTTAAATCATTCACTTTTACGCGCGACATCTTATACATACCCTTTTCCGCAAGATAGGTAGAGTCCCCCGCCTTGATATCTCCATAATAAAATTCGAGAGGTTTTCCGTCAAAAAGCGATAAAATCCATAAAATAGGCCTGGAATAACGAATATCCCTATCCATCCAAAACATTGACTTTTTGAAAGGTATATTTTTAATGATATCAGGAATATTTTCGTTTAATAAATCTTGTAACAACCTTCCATTGATGGTCTTTTTACAAGCCATGTAATCGCCCCTCTTCTGACGAACTATATAGAGCTTCTTTTTATCCGAAATTCCGTTTTTTTCCATAAATCGCACCAATGGCAACGCCGGGGTGTCCCCATTATAAGATATATTTAAAGGGGGCCCCACTATCTCTATTTCTCTATCAATGGTCTTTATGGGAATATCTTCAGCAATAACAACAACGCGCTTGGACGTCGCATAGGAGTGGACAATAGGCTCTTTTAAGAGCAATGAAGTTTTTTTAAAAAAACTTCGAAGGCGATCCGAAAGCGCGGCAGGGATATCCCTGACCTCGGCATACGGAAGCTCACCGGAACCAATTTCCAAGAGAAACTCGCTCACTTTAATTTTTACCGTTTAAGATTTAACTTATTATTAACAATTACTGATTGCTGACTACCAACCATAAGCATAAACTGTTTTTACTCTTTTCCTTCTGCCCTATCTTTATCCGCATCACTTATATAGAGTTTCGCGCAACCCTCGGCTAGGCCTCTCACCCTTAATATATAGTTCATTCTCTCGGAAACGCTTATAAGCCCCCTCGCATCCAATAAATTAAAAACATGGGAACACTTAAGGCAGTACTCATAAGCGGGCTTGACAACGGCTTTATTTTTCGACAAAAAAAGCCTTTTAGATTCCTTTTCGTAAATGTCAAAAAGTGCAAACAGCATCTCTCCATCAGCAAATTCAAAGCTGTATGTAGAAAACTGCAGTTCATCGTCTCTGTGAACATCACCGTATTTCATATTTCCGTTCCACTGCAAATCAAAAACAGAGTCTTTCTCCTGAAGATACATCGCGATTCTTTCTAATCCATAGGTAATTTCAATCGCAGGCTTAGCAAGAGGCACACCGCCAATCTGCTGAAAATAGGTAAATTGCGTTATCTCCATGCCGTCAAGCCATACCTCCCAACCAAGACCCCATGCCCCTAAGGTAGGGGACTCCCAGTCGTCTTCTACAAACCTTACATCGTGCATGTTGGGATTAATTCCGACACTTTCCAGGCTTTCAAGATAAATCCCCTGAGCATCTTTTATATATGGCTGAATAATGACCTGAAATTGATAGTACCGCCCAAGCCTATTCGGATTATATCCATACCTTCCATCCGTAGGCCTTCTTGAAGGCTGCACATAGGCAACCCGCCAATCCTCTCCTTTAAGACACCTAAGAAATGTATAAGGCGCAAAAGTAGCGGCTCCAACCTCCATATCGTAAGGCTCTAAGACTACACACCCAAAATCAGACCAAAAATTTTGGAGTTTAAATATCAAATGTTGAAAATCTAAGCTTTTGATGTTTTTCGCCCTTTTTCACACTTATATTATCGTTAAAAGACATTATTATACTAAAGAGCAAGCATATTTTCAATAGATTTTCTCGCTTGAAGTCTGATATTCTCAGGAATTTCAATAATATTTTTCATATTTGATAGGGCATTTATAATATCTTCCAAATGGGTTCTTTTCATATTAGGACAAATAAGACCTCTATTTGACGAAATAAAAACCTTATCTTGATTTTCCTTTCTCATTTTGTACATTATGCCTTGCTCCGTACCGATGATAAAGTATTTTGCATTGGACTCACGAACAAATTTGTACATACCCGAGGTAGATGAGATATGATCTGCAACATTAAGGGTCTCCGGTGTGGATTCGGGATGTGCTATGAATAATGCCCCGGGATATTGTTTCTTTAAAATTGCGACATCTTCCGGCGTAGTCCTTTTGTGAGGCGGGCAATATCCCGGCCAACTTATTATCTCTTTGTCGGTAAATTTTTGCGCGTAACTTCCAAGATGTTTGTCAGGCACCATTATAACCCTTTTACTATGTAGAGAATTCACAACCTTAACTACATTGGCAGAAGTGCAACATATATCGGAAACCGCTTTGCATTCAGCCGACGTATTCACATAGGCAACGACAGGGGCGCCCTCATTGTCATTTTTCAGATTAACAATATCCTTGGCGGTTATCATATCCACCATGGGGCATCCCGCATTTTCGTTCGGAAGGATAACAAGTTTATCTGGATTCATTATGGCGGCACTCTCCGCCATAAATTTTACACCGCAAAAAACAATAATATCTGCTTCTATTTTATTTGCTTTTATTGAGAGCTCCAGTGAATCCCCTTGAAAATCGGCAATCTCTTGGATCTCATTTCTCTGATAATTATGCGCTAAAAGGACGGCTCTTTTTTTCTTTAACAGATCCTTTATTATTTTCTGTTTTGTCCTTATATCGCTATATTTATTCATAATATTCTTGTTTTCGCTTATTCTAGCCAGCATATTGCACCACCGTTATTTTATTTTGCCCTTGTTTATCTTATTATAACATATTATAATTTAACTTTCACATATAGAACCTATATACAAGGGCAAACCGTAATGGATTCAAAAACTGATAATACGACGATAGCCGATGAATCTAAATTTAAATATAAAAGGATATTAACAGGGGATAGGCCCACAGGACCTCTTCATCTTGGACACTACGCAGGCTCGCTAAGGAATAGAATTAAGCTACAAAATAAGTATGAGACATTTATTCTAATTGCTGATATTCAAGCGCTTACCACAAATTTTGAGCACCCCGAAGACCTCAGGGAAAATATATTTCTTGTAGCGCTAGACTATCTTTCTTGCGGCATTAATCCCGATTTATCCACTATAGTGATTCAATCCATGTTGCCGGAAATTTCCGAATTGACAACCTTTTTTTCAATGCTTGTATCCATTAATCCCCTAAAACATAACCCAACGATCAAAACAGAGGTTAAAGAAAGGGGTTATAAGGAATTAACCTACGGTTTTTTAGGTTATCCCGTAAGCCAGACCGCCGATATTGCTATTTTTAAAGCTGACCTAGTGCCTGTAGGTATTGATCAGCTACCCCATATAGAACTTGCAAGAAAAATAATCAGAAAATTCAATGATTTATACAACGGAAAGTTGGTAGAGCCCTTTGCCATGATAGATAAATTTCCAAAATTAGTCGGACTCGATGGGAAACTTAAAATGAGCAAATCCTACGGAAATGCGATTAACCTTTCTGATAATGCAGATTTACTAAAATCAAAAATAAGGTCGGCATTAACGGATAAAAATAGAATTCACCCGACCGACAAAGGAAATCCGAAAGTTTGTACCGTTTATTCCTATCACGAGGCGTTTTCGGATGAGGCTCTTGTTAAAGAAACCAAATACAATTGTGAAAAAGGTAAAATAGGGTGCGTGCAATGCAAGGAGAACCTTCTTATTGTCCTTAAAAGAATTCTTGAGCCAATGAATGAAAGGAGGTCCTATTACCTGAACAATAAAGATGAAATATGGGATATCCTCCTGACCGGAACCGGCAAGGCCAAAATTATCTCTACGGAAATTATCAAAGAGGTAAGGGAATCAATGAAAATATCTTACTGCTTTTCATAATTTTATTATGCAATAAATTAACTGCTTGCGCGTGTTATTCGCAATATAAAATGGAGAAATGTAATGGCGAACAAACTTTTCATTATGCTTCAAAACACTACGCCTGCCAACCCTCATACGCTTGGTGCGCCTTTTTTTCAAGCCACGGCTGCCGCAGTAATGGACTATGAGGTAGAGGTTGTCTTAACGGCTGACGCCGGTCTGTTAATGAAAAAGGGGGTAGCTGAAAATTTATGGGTTAAAGAGGGTAGCCCTAAATCCGTCTACGATTTCATTAAAGACGCCTACAGAGCCGGTGTTGTTTTTAAGATATGCACACCTGCCCTTGAATTGAACGACTTTAAAAAAGAAGACCTGATCGATGAATGCTCGGGCGTAGTCGGTGGAGCTTACGTCGTCGAGATGGTCATGGATGATGACGTCAAGACACTCTCCTACTAATAGCTAGCAAGCGTCACATACAAACTCTATTGCGGAGGTTGCGGCAATGGCACCTTCACCGACTGCCGTTGTAACCTGGAGTAATTTTTTTGAATGCGCATCACCGGCACAAAAAACACCCGGTATTGAAGTCATCAAGGTATAGTGATCCGTTTTTATAAAACCGTTTTCGTCCTTTGCTAAATTTTTCAGGAAAGACGTTTGCGGCTTGATTCCAATGAAAATAAACACGCCCTTTACGGGAATTGTTTCCCGTTTCTTGGTCTTTACATTCTCTATGGTCACCGACTCTACCGTCTTTTCCCCGTTAATGGATATAGGTATGTGCTCTAATGTTAAGGTAACATTTTTTGCATCATGAAGCCTTTCTTGAATTATTTTTTCTGCCCTCAGTTCCTTCCTTCTATGGATCAGAACCACAGATTTAGCTATTCTCGTAAGATAATTGGCTTCCTTAACCGCCGTGTCTCCTCCTCCGATGATCGCAATATCATCGTCCCTAAAGAACGGGCCATCACAAGTTGCACAATATGACACTCCCCTTCCGGTAAATTCCTTCTCCCCAGGTATATTAATTTTTTTAGGGGACGCACCAACGGCTATAATGACGGTCTTTGCTTTATAAGTCCTTTCTGCACCTCTTATAGTCTTACACCTGCCTCCGTCGGTTATATCTTTGATTTCATCATAAACAATATTTAGACCGAGCCCTAACGCATGTTCCTCAAATTTTTGTATAAGTTCAGCACCGGAAAGGGACGGAAAGCCGGGGTAATTTCCGATATTATCAGAAAGTGCAATCTGACCACCAATGGCCATTTTTTCTATTAAAATAAGATTAAGCCGAGCTCTAAGTCCATATATTGCCGCGGACAACCCTGCCGGTCCCCCACCGATTATAACTAAATCATAAACCATTATCCTTGCCTCCTTAATAATGTATGAGATGTAAACATATCTTTACTTATGTGTATTTAAACACATATCAGGCTTTTAATCAAATTACACCGAACTTGGCAGTTCCGTCAAAGCTACGATATCAGACATCTCAAAATCTACATAATTTAAAATATCTCTACTGCAAACATACTGCTGTAACCTTAGTTTATTTTTTTAACCTCATTATCAAAAAATAACAGGCTAATGAAGATATAGCGAGTATAGCCGGAATCAAACCGTAATAATATTTAAATAATAAACCCGCAATGCTTCCACCAAAAAAACTTCCGGAAAATTGGAATGTATTGTAAATCCCCATTGACGTTCCAATAAAAGATTTATCCGATGTTGCTGAAACCAACGAAGGCATTATCGGTTCCGTAATTGAAAAACCAGTAAAAAAAAGAATGCCGCCTACAATAATTATTGGTAACATATAGCCGGCAAAATTTGAAAAAATAAAGAGGCTTGAAGCAGCCATTAAAATGTAGCTAAGCTTTAAAAGTTTTGTTTCATATCCCATATCGGCTTTCTTTGATGCCTTCATCATCGCAAAAAGCGAGAAGATTACCATAGGAATAAGAATCTTATAGTAATAACCCGTTCCAATCTCATTTTTGACTATTAACGGCATACTAAAAAAGAAAATGGTCATGAAAAATGATAATAAAAAGCCCTGGATAGAGAGGTTCGCCAATGTTTTATTCTTTACTATTTTTATAACGTCTTTGAAGGAAATTTCTATCTCTTTAAGCATTTTTCGACTTTTCGGTTCTTCTACCCATATTAATATGGAAAAAGCAGACAGCATACCCAGGATACCGGAGAGATAAAATAAAAACGGGTAACCGAAATAAAACGATAAAAACGGCCCTAAAACTATACCCACGACAAAACTTAATCCTATAGGCATGCCCAAAAAAGCCAAAGCTTTCGTCCTATCCTTTTCCGAAACCGTATCAGACACCAGCGCAAAAGCAACGGAACTTTCGGCCGCAACTCCTTGCAAGAATCTCAAGGAAATCAGTTCATAAATATTGGAGGAGAACCCTATTATAAACGTCAAGATGCCGAATAATAACATTCCAAAAAACAGCACATTTTTTCTTCCTATTTTATCGGAAAAATAACCAAAGGGTATCTGAAATATTGCCCTTGAGAGCCCGTATATACCGAAAGCCAACCCTATTAAAATAAGATTTGACGTAAATTTTTCAGCAAAAAGGACAAAAATGGGCAAAACAAGAAATACGGCGAGCATCCTCAATCCAACAACGGAACTCATTGCCATAATAGTCTTTTTTTGCGTCTTGTTAAAAGCCATTTGTACCCTCAAAATATTTAGGTGATTCAGGATATATAGCCATACCCAAAAGCAAGGTCGCGATATGAATCACTCCCCGGCACGAACATGACGAGATTGATAACTTCTTATAGCTCTTAAAAAATCTATTTCTCTAAATTCCGGCCAATAAGCATCGCAAAAATAAAACTCGCTGTAAACACTTTGCCACAAAAGAAATCCCGAAAGTCGAACTTCGCCGCTCGTTCTAATAATTAAATCAGGATCGGGAGAGTCTTTTACATAAAGATACTTAGATATGTTTTCTATTGTAACGATATCGGATAGATAGCTAAATTTACCAGCATCCTTATTTGATTCTATTCCCTCAAGAAATTGTTCAGATTTACTCTGAAAGGTCGTACTACCGTCCGCATCCGATATATCATCTGCGCAACCACATTCAATTACATCAGAAATGTTATCAGAAATAAACTTTATAAAAGCGTCGCATATCTCCTGCCTTCCGCCGTATCCCAATGCAATATAAAGCCTAAGGTTGGAATAATTCTTCGTCTTCTCTTCCAACCTTTCTATCACGGTTATGAGGTCTTTTGGAAGAAGGGCTCTTTTGCCGATAACAGAAACCCTTATTTTATTTTCATCAACAAATTTTGAATTAATATAACACTCAAGCTGGTATTTTATGATTTTAAACAAATAGTCTACCTCGGACTCGCTCCTTTTAAAATTATCGGTGGAAAAAGCCCAAACGGTAACTATATTAATATCTAGTTCAATACACCACGATAAAACCTCTTCTAGCTTATCTGCACCTTTTTTGTGTCCTCTAGAGATGCTTTCAAGCCCGTATTTCTCCGCATACCTTCTGTTGCCGTCAAGAATAATTCCGATATGCCTTGGTTTTTTTTGGTGTGAAATATCCTTTTTAAGTCTTTTTTGGTAGTAATAATATATTAATTTTTTTATGAAAATCATTATGCTATTTTATTGTGTTATAATCGTAGGCAGTCTATTAATCACACATAATACCTAACTGTTAAATATACCATAATTCAACTATTTTTTAAATAATGTCGTACATTAAAACAGAAGACGTAAAAACCTTTTATTTGCTACACAAATGCCGACATAAAACTAAGCCTAAAGCCATCGTCTTGATTCACGGAGCCGGTGGCAACCACCTTTCAATGCTTTCCATTTACGATTACATAAAAAAAAAATATGGCGAAAATTTTAGTGTTCTGGTTGTAGACCTGCCATTTCATTTTAGATCTATAATCGAAAAAGATCGCGTTGATACAAGGATGAACGATATTCCCGTTAGCGAAGGAATTAGATATTATGCTAAAAGTATAAATAATATTACATCAAGACTACTCAATAAAGATACCGGGCTTATTTTAATTGGTCACTCCATGGGCGCGCAAATTTCCTTAGAATATGCATATCTATACCCACATAAAACAAGCAGGGTTATGCTGATAGCGGGCTGTCATAATATTCAAATAACAGACGATTTTATAAAAAGCATGGAAAAATCGTTCGACAGAACCATAAAAATATTCTTAAAAGATGCATATTCGACTTGCGATAAAAATATTTTAAAAAATGCCATGGTTGACATACAAAGAACACTCCCTCAAGTAATAATAAACGATTTTAAATATGTAAGATATTTTAGCAGCAATTTCCGGAAAGATTATACATACAATATTAATAGGCAAAAGATCTTTTTTGATTTGGTATATTCAAAAAAAGATCAAATTATAAATTATGCATGCGTAAAAGAACTCAGCGAAAAATTTGATAATTCGTCAATCAACGAGATAGAATCAGAAAATCATATCAACTTGTTATTTAAAAATTATGCATTAGAAAGGGAGATGGATAAATTTTTATTGACATAATACACTGCAAAGGTATAAACTAAAAGACTAAATTTTTATATCCATCCTGTTTTTTAATGTTATTTATACTTTTACAGACAGAGAGGTCTTGAATAAGATTATGGAAAAATGCAACAGAACATTATGCGAAAACATTAACGAAAAGGGTATAGGAAAAGAGTATACGCTTAAAGGCTGGGTCATGCGCCACAGAGACCACGGCGGATTAATATTTATAGATTTAAGAGATTACTCCGGAATCATACAGATAGTATTCGATGAAAATATTGAAAAAGACCTATTCGCAATAGCAAAAAAGCTGAAAAATGAATATGTTCTATCCGTCACCGGTATTGTGAGAAAAAGGCCGGAGGGAACCGAAAACGAACAACTGAAGACTGGTAAAATTGAACTTTTAGTAAACTCAGCGATAATACTTAATACCTGCGAAACCCTCCCGTTTCAAATAGAGGAAGAAACAGAGGTAAACGAACTGATAAGGCTTAAATACAGATATCTGGATTTAAGAAGAAAGGGATTAAAAGATAATCTCATATTTAGGTCTAAATTTACATTTTTAATAAGAGAATTCTTGAATAAGAGGGGTTTTTTGGACATAGAAACTCCTTTTCTAACAAAAAGCACACCCGAAGGCTCGAGGGATTTTTTGGTCCCTTCCAGGCTGAATCGCGGTCATTTTTTCGCGCTTCCACAATCTCCGCAGTTATTCAAGCAGATTCTTATGGTTAGTGGTTTTGAAAAATATTATCAAATTGTCAGATGCTTTAGGGATGAAGATTTGAGGGCGGACAGACAACCGGAATTTACACAATTGGATATGGAGATGTCTTTTGTGGAAATGGACGATATCATGGCGGTTACCGAAGAATTTTTCGTCAATATATTTGAAACATTACTTGATATAAAAATCAATATACCCTTTAAAATATTGGATTATGAAGAGGCCATGGATAAGTATGGAAGCGATAAGCCCGATACAAGGTTTGAGTTAACAATCGCTTGTTTATCCGATGTTTTTGCGAATGCATCCCTGAACGTATTCAGAGACGCATTGCATAAGGGTGGAACTATAAAAGCAATATGCCTGCCGAATGGAGCAAATATCCTTTCAAGAAAGGATATAGACGGACTTTTATCAATTATTAAAGATTATGGCGGCAAGGGTCTCGCATGGACCAAGGTCGGTTCAGACAAAGCATTGGAAGGTGGAATATCCAAATTCATTACAGATAAAGAGAGGATAGAACTAATTGAAAAATTATCGGCAAAAAACGGGGATATCATATTTTATCAAGCCGATACGAAAAAGATAGCTAATTCCGTTCTGGGAAAACTTAGGCTTTATCTAGCAAAAAAATATGGGCTTATCCCTGAGAAAACTTTCGATCTTCTGTGGGTTGTTAACTTTCCACTATTTGAACACTCAGAAGAAGAAAAAAAGATTGTTTCGGTCCACCACCCATTCACTTCTCCCTCTGCAAACGATTTAGACATTCTAGAAACAAACCCTTTATCCGTTAAATCCGACAGCTATGACCTCGTTCTTAACGGAGAAGAAATTGGAGGAGGCAGTATTAGAATTCACAATCCTGCATTACAAAATAAAATTTTTAAAATTCTTTCCATATCACCTGAGGATGCGAGGCTTAAATTTGGATTTCTGCTCAACGCATTAAGCTTCGGGGCCCCGCCACATGGCGGCATTGCCTTCGGTATTGACAGAATATTAATGATCCTCAGAAATGAAGATTCTATCAGGGACGTTATAGCCTTCCCTAAAACACAAAAAGCGTACTGTCCATTGTCTGACGCACCTTCGTCCGTCAGAAATAAACAACTTGAAGAACTTGGAATTAAATCATACGGAGAAACCGGAAAATCGTAACATATCCTATCCGCGTTTAAGGCTTAAATACATATGCTATGCCTATAAAAATTAATAAACCTATCACGGCATATCTTAGCCATTCATTATTAACATGCTTGGAAAGCTTCGGTCCTATTGTGGAGCCTATTAAAATCCCTACCACACTCACAGCCAGAAGAGGTACGATCACAGGAGCGCCCATTGAAACATAAACAGAAACACTCACAATGGCTATGATTAAAACAGATAAAACGCTTATCGCCGCCGCCAAAAAAACTGGGAATCCTATTATATCCGTTAAAAACGGAACAAATAAAAAACCGCCGCCAACCCCGAACCCGGCCGCAAGGACTGCCACCAAAAAACCGACAAAAAATATAAAAATAGGATATATAGAATAATATTTACCGTCAACCTTAAAATTAATTTTTTTGAACGAAAATTTACTCATTTCTCCTTCTTTTAGTATATCGGATTCATGGATATCACAATCTGCCTTTCGCTTATCCTTGTTTCCTCTTTGTCTGATGACTTTATAAATCATTAACGCAGCCACCATAAAGGCTATGTATCCGAAAAAATATTTGAAAGACTTAAGGTTAGACATGTATGTTTTAGAAAACCATGAACCGAACAGCGCCCCTAAAACAGCGCCTATTCCAAGTGTAAAACCAACAAAAAACAGTACTTTTCTTAATTTTCTGAACCTTTCCTGCCTTAAATAAAAAAATAAAATAATAATGGGTGATATCAGCACGAGTATCTCGCTCATTACCTTTACGGAATTAGCGACAGGAACATTTAAGATAGTGATAAATCCAAAACTTGAAAGTATACCGCCCGCTGCTCCCGTTGCCGAAAACATGAAACCAGTGAATATAGCCCATAAAAATGCAATAAAGTAATAAATTATCTGATGCAAAAGATACCCCCCTAATAATATTTTTTAAGAAAATTTAGTTTTTATGCAGATCTAAAAACCTCATGTTGCGCGTCCATAGGCAAAAGGCCGTCCATTCCCGACCCTTTGATAGAGAATAAATGAGTAGCAGTCGAATATCTTACGCACATTCATGTTCTAACCTCAAACTTACGTAATTTGACATTGTAACACATTTTTTGTTTTTTTTGATATAAATTTCGCTTAAAAAATCAACGGGTATTTAGAATATTTTTTGTTCTTCCTTATAATCAAATATTATGGTATCATGTACCGTTAACGCATAAGCGTGATATCTATGTAGATCAATCTAAATTAACGGATTATTATGCGAATATTTAAGAAAAATACAAGCCTGCATCTTGAAAAAAGAAATAATGAACTTATAAGCGGAACTGAGTTTCTGTCGAAAAGCGCAGTGAACAGTGGAATAAAAAATATTTTCTTTGACGACAACCTGGCACCTCTGTTACCTGAAAGATTAAATTTATCATGCTTGAAAACATATTCCAATACGGACCTTCTCTGGACTTCAATTTATTCTCTTAGTGTAATACACCAGAGGATTATGTGCCTAGCTTCTGATCAATCTTTTTTTAATTTTAATTACTTAGAAAAATATTTTTTTAATAACGAAAATTTAAACGGCGGCATTGTTTTAATTCTTTTTAAAAAAAAGAATGTTCAGAATTTTTATTCCAATCTAAAAAACATATTTCCGATATATAATTATTACAAAATAGATGATTTTTCGGAATCCTTGTCTCGTTATTTCGAACTCTCTGAGAGGCTGAAATTACCCGTTTTAATATACCTAGACGAATCAGCGTTGTATGAATTTAAACTTGGTAAACGTGAAGCATATACCGAGAGAACGGAAAAGAAACAGTCACTTCAATTGAAAACTAAAAATAGTTACGGTGCCGGTAAAAAATTAGATATTGGCTTAAAGCAAAGTCTCAGATACTTCAAGAATATTGGAAAATCTTTCGAAATATTTAAAGGAAAAAACAGCGATAATCTTGTTTTTTCCGATGCAAAAAATTTCCATAAAATTCTTGAAGATACCGAATTCTCGGAAAATTCGGATATTATCCTTTTTAATCTGCTAAACCCTTTTGAGACTGACGAACTCAACGATGTGATCAAGAACCACTGTAACGATTATTACAAAAACATTTATATTTTTGACGATTATCATATTTTGCGTTATCCGCTTGTAAAATTTGTCAAAAGTAGCAAATCTGTTTTAAGGTATGAACATTTGAGGTTTGCATCCGAAGAAAATAATTGCTGGTTCTGCATTAATGATTTTGTGTTATCAAATATTGAGGTTGAATCAACTTTTTGCATAGGATGCAATTTATTTACCTTTTTGCATAAACTAAAAGATGATAAATCTGCGGCAAAAAATTTTCTAATCGGGGATGATGAATGCTTTGCACTGGTAAAGTCAAGTTCTCTAAAATATTCTTTCCCTAATTTATTAACGATTAAGAATCCTCTTTATTTTGCAACAAATTTAAACCCAAGGGATTTGAATAAAACGTTGTACATTTTTGTTTCATTTTCAAGATTTACAGAACAGATAAGCATGTTTGCGAAGACTGTAAACAATTTAAATTCTAAGTTTAAGATGACGATCGTTGTTTATAAATCTGTCAATGATACCGCTTATAATATCAACGACATTATAAAAAATCCATTACTAAAATCAATTAAAAAAGTGGTTCTCAAAGAGGGTATTCGCTTCCAAGATATAAAAGAAAAATATGATTCCTTCCTTATATTTTTAGGTAATAGTTGTGAAAATAATGCAAAAAACGGGAGAAATCTAAACTACTTAAAATATCTTTATATCGACAACAACACTTGTAAAAAATTTGAATGCAGACTCTGTTATCAGCTGACAAAATGTCCCGCAATTATGATAGCCGAAGATAAAAATGTAATTATTGACGGGTCGATATGCACACTTTGTAATCTGTGCATAGATATTTGCCCTCATAATGCTATAAAATTAAAAAAAAGAAAAAGGGTTAGAATAAAAAAATCCCTAGAAAGTAAAATAAATATTAAATAAAAACGTGTGATTGACGATGAAAAATATAAATTACAGTCTAATACTAAACGGTTCTGATTTTAAGGAAATAAAGACTTTAAGCCAATTGATTTATCTTGCATTAAAAAAAGAAAATTTTAATGTGTCGCTTTCAATTAAGCCTTTATCTAATATTTCGAACTATAGCCCTACGCATTCCATTATAAGGGTCGGACAATTTAAATCAACAAGTTGCTCTCCATACATTGACGCCATAATTAGCTTGGATTTTCATTCGTTGTTAAACTATTTACCGTTTATAAATAAAGATACCCTGATTTTTTCCAACTATTCGGCATTTAACGTTTGCAACTATTTTCTTGCCGATAACGATATGGTAACAGAAAAATTAAGGGAAAAAACTGATAATATATATAAAATTCCCGTAGAAAAGGTAATAAACACAGAAATGATGGGAAAAAACAAAGTCAGTCCCTATATTGCATTAATAGGGGCATTTATAGCAAAAAGCGAGCTTCTTGATACCAATTTGGTCTGTGGTGAACTTGCCTCATTATCAAAAAATGATGCTGAAAATAAAAATAGCATAAAAGCAATTCTAGCTGGCTACGATTATGTTACAAACGAGATATAAAGGTACCATCCATTCCATTTACAACTAAGCCGTTACTGTTTTAAATTCACTTATACTGTCGAAAAAAGCCTCAAGCCTTGTAATATATCCCGTATCTGCACTGTGTTCATCTATTTCTAATTCGAGAAACGGTTTGGATTTCATATAGTCTGCAAAAAAACTTTTAATAAATGAATCAGGGCCACAAGCGTAATTCGTGAGATAGATAGCATTCAATTTTGGGTTATCCATTATTATTTTGGCCGCTGATAAAATCTTATGGCCGGAATGCCAGAACATATTGTCATGTTCGCCCTGTATTGAAACCACGCTGAGATCAAGAAAATCCATCGGAATAACGGTTTTACCCAGGGTAGCTATCTTATTTGGGATAGAAAGATTAATACCCTCATCTTGTGTATTATAGGGCCTGCCAACTAACACAGTTATATCATCATATTTCTCTAAAACCTCCCGCCCTTTAATTTTTAACAATTCAAAAAATCTTTTTTGCTTTTCCATCGCATCATTAAAAGCGCTTGTGAGCTTACCCTTTGGAATATGGAAACTCTTTAATTGCTTTGCCATGCTCTCTATAGTGAGCTTATGATCGCGATTGTTTTCAAATAAACGTATCTGGGGCATTACGCAATTTATTTTATCAAAATCTAAAAGCGATTTTGTAGTAAAAGGAATACCCTGAATATACGGACATTGATACGTATTTGCCTGAAAATCGTGATTTTTTTCCCTATTTACCAGTGCAGGCAAAAATAGGGCGTCTATCCCTTTATCTATGAGATTTCTAATATGCCCTAGTGCTATCTTGACAGGGAAACAGGTATCCGATACCGATAATGCATTGGATAAATTTACAATTTGCCTATTAGTTTCGTCGGATAAAATAATGTTGAAACCGATTTTGCTAAAAAATGTATTGTAAAAAGGAAATAGGTCGTAAGTCTCAAGACACAAGGGAATACCAATACGAGGTTTTGAATAGTCGTTTTCATTTTCTTTAGAATAATCCCTGCATAACAGTTCTTTTCTAAAATTAAAAAAATTCTCGCCTTTTTTTCTCTTTCCTTTGTCAATTTCAAATATATCGCACCTCGCTCCATAATAATGTGCCGGTTCCTGTTCAACCGTAACTTTATTCACATCACATAAGTTCGTGCATTTTTTGCATTCAAACGATTCTTGAAAATATTGCCTGTCCCTTAAATCAAAACCGGCAAATTTAGATTGCCCATGATGCTCAAATGCTATGAGAGCGCTACCGATGGCTCCGGTAACTTCATTATGGTCTGGAATAATAATTTTTTTATTTAAAATAGCTTCAAAAGCGCTCACAACCGCCGAGTTTAATGCAACACCCCCTTGGAAAAAAATGTGCTTTCCCACCGGTTTTCCAAGAACAACTTTATTTAAATAATTTTCCACAATAGAGTATGCAAGCCCCGCTATGAGTTGATCCTTATTAGCACCCTTTTGCTGATGGGAAACAAGGTCCGATTCCATAAAAACAGTACATCTATCGCCAAGGTTACAAGAACTACTTGCATTAAACGCTTTTTCCGAAAACTCTTTGATTATATCGATATTAAGTTTTTGAGCTTGTTCCTCTAAAAACGATCCCGTACCTGCTGCGCATGCTTTATTCATTTCAAAATCGATAACAACACCATTATCAATCCTTATGTATTTAGAATCTTGGCCACCGATTTCAAAAATTGTGTCCACATCCTTATCTATGAAAACAGCCGCTTTCGCCTGAGCCGTTATTTCATTTTTTACGATATCCGCACCAATGTAGTCCGCAATCAAATATCTTCCCGAACCTGTAGTACAAACTCCCTTAACTTCTACATGTATATTGTAGGCCTTTAAGCTTGTCAATATCTCATATAGCGCATTCCTGACAGTCTCTATGGGTTTGCCACTAGTTTTCTTATATTTCTTAATTAAAAGCTTTTGGTTTTCATCTAATAAAACAATATTAGTTGAAACAGACCCGGTATCAACCCCTATATAAATAGGAACGGTAAGGTCGGAATAAGCCCTCAAGATATCAACACCGTTAGAATTTGCGCAACCATTTCTGGATATATGTTCTTCTAATTTTTCACGATACCTGCCGGTTAATCTGTTTTGTTCAATAAATTTTTTGAGGGTGCCAAGTCCGTTGAATTTTAATCTTTTTTCCCTACGGGATATCATTGCAATCCCTATAGCTGACATAACCGTATGGTGTTCAGGTATTATAAGCTCGCCTTTTTTAAGCCCTAAAATATCCTCAAATGCTTTTATCATTCCTTTATTATATGCAACACCGCCTTGGAAAATGATAGGTTTTTCAAATTTCTTCCCCTTTGCAATTGTTCCGATAAATGTTCTTGCAACCGCATAGCACAACCCTGCCACTATATCGGAAATAGGTGTTGAAACCTGCTGAAGATGGATCATATCCGACTTGGCAAAAACAGTACACCTTCCTGCAATTTTTGCAGGATTTTTTGATTCTAATGCAAGTCGTCCAAATTCATTTTCAATATCAATATTAAGCCTTTCCGCCTGCTGGTCAAGGAAAGAACCCGTCCCTGCCGCACACAAATCGTTCAATTCAAAATCTTCAAGAAAAAGCTCATCCGTTTCTTTATTTCTCCTTAAGATAAGAAATTTTGAATCTTGCCCTCCCATCTCTATGACCGTTCTAACATCGGGATACAAGTGCTTTATCGCCTCGGTTTGAGCAACAAGCTCATTGATATTCGGTATCCCCAGAATATCGCCAATTGTCCTTGAACCCGAACCCGTAGCCCCGATAGAGTAAAATGATTCCTCGGAATACTTACTAAACACTTCTTTTAGTATATTATATACTGTTCTAGAAGACTCTCCATTGGACCTAATATAGTTTTTTTCAATTACATTAAGGTTTTTATCCAATATCGCAAATTTAACCGTCGTGGAACCTATATCTATACCGAGAGACAGCTCATTCATATGATTGATTATTCCTTATTTTTAAATAATTTCAGATTCGTTTCCATTTAGATAAGCTACTAAGCGTCTCTTTTTTCCAAATAGGAACAGTTTCCTTTATATTATCTATTAAGAACTTTGATGCCAAATATGAATCTTTTCTATGAGGGCTTGAAACCCCGATCGATATAGAGATGTCACCTATATTTATTCTTCCTACCCTATGTATTACAGCAATCCTTAAGAGTTCATATTCGCTAAATGATTTATTTATTAATTTTTGCATTTCTTTTATGGCCATTTCCTTATATGCTTCATAAAATAGATACTTTACGGGTTCACCATCCTCATTATCTCTTACGGTTCCGTTAAACAAAAGCACAGAACCCGCAGAGGGAACAGATATAAAATCAAGCACCGTCATAGTATTAATTTTGTCAGGAATAATTTCTATAAGGACTTTGTTGCCAATTTCTGATGATTTAAACGGTCCTTCGCCAACATTATGCAAAATTCCCCCGCTTACTGGCATAATAACGGTTATCTCGTCCCCATCTGACAATTTCATCTCAATATCTTGATACTCCAAATTAACGGCAAACTTAGAAACAGTAAGAATATCCTTTATTTTAGGATAAGATACCTCTAGGATTTTAACGGCATCTCTAACCGACGAATTTTCAGGAAGGGGTAAATCAATTTGACTTTTCCCAATTAATTCTTTAAAAGCAGCAAAAAGTCGTATTTTAACATTTATCGTATTCATCATTCTAAAGATGTTTTGAAATCTCATAATGAATATGGCCGATTTCATTGAGTATTATCTTGTCCATAGCTAGTCTTACGGCATTCAAGGAACCGGGGATAGAAAAAATAATCTTTTTATTATAGATCCCCGCGGATGCCCTAGACATTATAGCGGAAGACCCTATTTTATCATAACTTAAACTTCTAAACAGCTCTCCAAAACCGTATAATTCTTTGTCGTACAAGTCATGTAGGGTTTCATAAGTAATATCCCTAAGAGAAACGCCTGTTCCGCCGTTTATAATGACGGCATCTGTCATAGGAGTAGCACTCTCGTTACAAACATTAACAATAAGACCCTCTAAATCGTCCTTATCGTCTCTTAAAATTTTATACCCCGAAATTTTGCACAAAGTCGACAAAACCCTTTCTTTTATGTATTTTCCGCTTTCATCGTTATCTTCGCCCCTTGTATCACTCAAGGTTACCACATAAACGTTTAGCGGTTTTTTAGCCTCCGCATCATTTTTATGCTCCAAATGCCCCATAATAGTTGAATTCTAAACTATTACGAAAAAAAAGTCAATATCACAAAATACAAATGCCGAAAAGCAAGAAATACTCCCCCGCGTTTTCGGCATTTGTAACTGATACGAATTCCCCGTCTTGTAGACAGGAATTAGATAAATTATTAAATCTGCTTACTTGCTATTAGTACATTCCGCCCATTCCCGGAGGCATACCGCCGCCGCCCATATTCGGTAAACCGGCTTTATCATTATCTTCCTGCTTATCCGCAACCATTGCCTCTGTCGTAAGCATCAGAGATGCAACACTCGCCGCATTTTGAAGTGCCGTTCTTTCAACCTTTGTAGGATCAATAATACCGGCTTCAAGTAAATCTTCATATATATCTTTCGCCGCATTATAGCCAAAAGAGCCTTCGCTATTAAGGACCTTGTCTATAACTATCGAGCCTTCTACTCCGGCATTCTCTGAGATCATTCTTAAAGGCTCCTGGATAGCCCTTTTGATTATCTTAGCGCCAGCGTCTTCGTCGCGATCCTCCCCTTTTAATGTATCGATTTGCTTTGATGCCCTTAGTAATGCAACGCCGCCTCCCGAAACGATACCTTCTTCAACTGCAGCCCTTGTAGCGTGAAGAGCGTCTTCAACCCTTGCCTTCTTTTCTTTCATTTCGGTCTCTGTCGCAGCGCCAACATTTATTACAGCGACACCACCAATCAACTTCGCGAGTCTCTCTTGTAATTTTTCCTTATCGTAATCTGATGAGGATTCCTCTACCTGCGCCCTAATCTGCTTGACTCTTGTCTCAATATCAGACTTAGAACCTGCGCCATCTACTACGATAGTATTGTCCTTATCAATAGTAATTCTTTTCGCACGTCCCAAATCGTTCAGTGTAATGGACTCTAGCTTAATACCGATGTCTTCGGAAATGACCTGCCCACCGGTTAACACTGCTATATCTTCAAGCATTGCCTTTCTTCTGTCTCCAAAACCCGGAGCCTTGATAGCGCAGCAGTTTAATGTTCCCCTTAATTTATTTACCACAAGCGTTGCAAGGGCTTCACCCTCAACATCCTCTGCAATAATTATAAATGGGCGACCCGATTTTGCAATCTGCTCCAAAATTGGAAGTAAATCCTTCATTGTAGAAATCTTCTTTTCATTGATTAAAATGTAAGGATCCTCAAGAAAACATTCCATTCTTTCGGAATCAGTAACAAAATATGGAGACAAATAACCCCTATCGAACTGCATACCTTCGACCACCTCAAGGGTTGTTTCCATGCTTTTTGCCTCTTCAACCGTTATCACTCCCTCTTTACCAACCTTATCCATCGCATCAGCAATAATAGCGCCGATTGCCGCATCATTATTTGCTGATATAGTTCCGACTTGGGCTATTTCTTTCTGATCTTGTATAGGTTTAGAAATTGCCTTAAGCTCTTTAACAATAGATTCAACCGCCCTATCTATACCTCTCTTAACAGATATTGGACTTGCGCCTGATGTAACAAGCTTAACACCTTCCCTATAAATAGCCTGGGCCAAGACCGTTGCGGTAGTCGTCCCGTCTCCGGCGGTGTCGGAAGTTTTGGAAGCAACCTCTTTCACCATTTGCGCTCCCATGTTCTGAAACTTGTTAGATAATTCAATTTCTTTTGCAACGGTAACACCGTCCTTTGTGATAGTAGGGGAACCGAATGATTTCTCGATAACTACGTTCCTACCCTTCGGGCCAAGCGTTACTTTTACGGCATCTGCGAGAACATTGACGCCCGCAAGAATTTCAGCTCTTGCTTCAGATGAAAATTTTAATTCTTTTGCCATAATTATTTTTATTCCTCCGAATTTAGATTTTTATTTAATTAATAGTAGTTTCAACCTTGAAAGTTTTTATTATTTTTACTTTTCTACAACAGCTAAAACATCATCTTCCTTCATGATAAGATACTCTTTATCGTCTATTTTCACCTCGTTGCCGGAATATTTAGCAAATAAAACTATATCTCCGACCTTAACATCCATAGGAATCTTCTTTCCGTCCTCAGTGATTCTACCGCCGCCGGCTGCTACAACTTCTCCCTGCATCGGCTTCTCCTTTGCGGAATCGGGAATAAATAACCCTCCCTTGGTTTTTTCTTCTCCCTTTAGTCTTGAAACTAAAATTCTGTCTTGTAATGGCTTAACTTTCATAGATAACCTCCTTTATTGATTGTTTAAATTTTTTCATTAATCTTAAATTATCTTGTCTAATTTTAGCACTTCAACCCCCTAAGTGCTAATCGCTTTTTATGATACACTTATGTTTTTAAAAAAACAATTGCGCAAATTTATTAAATTCTATGGTTAATACGGCTAATTATTGCGTATAAATAGATATATTTGTCTTTTTCTTTAAATCTATTTATATTACTGAAAATTTCTTTAAATTTCAACTATTTTCATATTTTTAATTCTATCTTCGTTTTAAAAATTATTATAATAATTTCATATGTATGTCTATCACATTTATTTTTATGCTTAATAATTATATAATAAGGTATCATCCGCATTTTATCGATATGCGGTATATATGCTGCAAGGGAGAGGGAATGCAAAATTATATCGTAACGGTAAAAAATTTAAACAAAATGTTTAATAATTTTACTGCACTTAACGATATCACATTCAACGTAAAACCCGGAGATTTTTTTGGACTTATCGGACCGAATGGTGCGGGAAAATCAACCCTTTTAAAAATACTTTATCATCTCGTAACTCCTACATCGGGCTCTATACACATTCAAAATTTAGATCTAAAATACGACTATAGAAAAATTAAATATAATCTTGGGATTGTTCCTCAAGATGACAATTTAGACGAGGATTTGAGTGTGTTAGAAAATTTAACGATATATTCTATGTACTTTGGTATCCATAGAAAAAAATCAGCAGAAAAATCAAATGAACTTCTGGATTTTTTTAACTTGAATGAAAAAAAATATTCTAAGGTATCAAGTTTGTCGGGAGGCTTAAGGAGGCGCGTTACGATAGCAAGGTCATTAATAAACGATCCCGATTTAATTATATTAGACGAACCGACGGTCGGACTTGACCCTGAATACCGGCAAAATATTTGGAATAAGTTACAACTTTTGAACAAAAGCGGGATTACCATACTGATGTCCACACATTATATGGAGGAAGCGGAAAAATTGTTTAAGAATATGATAATACTAAACCACGGACGTATAGTTAAAAACGGAAAGATAAGCGATATTACCTTGAATAAAAAAACTTTAGAGGAAATATTCCTCGATATAGCCAAAACATAAGTGAAATTAATACACACAATAAATAATATAAACGCCAATCTAAGCTTAAAGTCCCTTACCGTTTTTTATAGAAACCTTGTGGTGTGGTTGCGATATTACAAACCGAGTCTAATAGGCAATATACTCGAGCCCCTCTTGTATTTAGCAGCGCTTGGGTTTGGCATAGGAAAATTTATACATCACATAGACGGCATAACTTATGTTGAGTATATCGTGCCTGGAATAATAGCATCATCATCAATGTATGCGGCAGCATTCGAATCGACGTTCGGAGCGTATACCAGAATGGTTACAAATGGAATATATGAGGCTATCCTTCTTACTCCCGTGAGCATAGAAGATATTGTTCTGGGTGAGATTCTATGGGGAACAGCCAAAGCATTTATAAGTGGTACTGCAGTTTTAGTAATAGGGATAATTTTTGGCTGGATAATGACTCCCCTAGCGTTACTGATTCTCGTAATTATACTGCTAAACGGACTGCTGTTTTCATCTTTGTCCCTTCTAATAACCTCATTTTCGCCCTCTTACGATTTCTTTTCGTACTATTTCACGATTGCAATATCAACCATGTTCCTTTTTTCCGGAGTCTTTTATCCCGTTTCTTCTCTTCCTCATTTTGTAAAATATTTTATTTACATTATGCCGCTTTACTACACCGTCAGTGCGATAAGACTCCTTGGCGAAGGTAAGCTCCACCCTATGGTATTTGCCTATTCCGGTATCATGATAGCTTTTATTCTTTTATTCTTTTATTCTGCTATTTTTTTCATCAGAAAAAGGATAATAAAATAGCTATACCATATAGAATTATAAACGCGGAAGGGTTATGCCAACCTGAGCCTGATATTTACCATGTTTATCCTTGTAAGATATCTTAGGCTCCTCTCCTTCAAAAAAAAGAACCTGCGCTATCCCCTCATTGGCGTAAATCTTTGCGGGAAGGGGCGTAGTATTAGAAATTTCTAGGGTAACAAATCCTTCCCATTCCGGTTCAAACGGCGTAACATTAACCACTATCCCACACCTTGCGTAAGTCGATTTTCCGATGCAAATAGTAACGACATTCCTTGGAATCTTAAAATATTCGACCGATCTTCCTAAGACAAAGGAATTAGGAGGGATAATGCATTCATCGGCCACTAAATCGACAAAGGACTTGGCACTAAACTTTTTTGGATCTATGATGCTATTGTTTATATTGGTGAATATCTTGAATTCACTTGATATTCTCAAATCGTAACCGTAAGAGGAAACCCCGTAAGATATGACACCTTCTCTGACTTGGGAGTTTTCATAAGGGCTAATCATATCAAACTCTTTAGCCATTTTTTCTATCCATTTATCATTTTTAATCATTATTTTAGAACCGTTACAAGTTAAAGGATGTTACATACTTGACTATATCGTCGACATTGTCCATAACCTTGAGTATTTCAAAATCTTTCTCCGAAATGTAAGAATTGGCAAGTGTGTAGTTTTTGATCCAATCAAGAAGTCCGCTCCAATAACTTGAACCATATAAAACAACAGGGAATGGTCTTGTCTTGTTGGTTTGAATTAATTCTACGGTCTCAAAAAGCTCATCGAGTGTTCCAAAACCTCCGGGCATCATGATATAGGCGGAAGCATATCTCACAAGCATAACCTTCCTTACGAAAAAATACCTGAATTCAAGCGTAACATCTGCATATTTGTTAACCACTTGTTCTCGTGGTAGCTTAATGTTAAGCCCCGCAGAACTCACATTCAAATTATGCTGTTCCTTTGCTTCTCTGCATCCCCTATTTGCGGCTTCCATAACTCCTTGCCCACCACCAGAAATGATAGAGAAACCTCTCAAGGCCAACCTATATGCAATTTCCTTAGTTTTCTGGTAAACATCGCTGTTTTCTTCTACCCTGGCACTTCCATAAATAGTTATCGCAGGGGTCAGTGTCGGCAAGATATCGAATCCATCGACAAATTCCCCCATAATCCTAAATAAACGCCACGGTTCTGTTTTATTCAGCGCATTTAACTCATAATGGGATTCATATTCCTTGATATCTTCTTTGCCTATTGACACTTATTGGCCCCGCGATTAAGATTTAGATAAATTCGAATAGATCAGAATTTCCAATCCTTCTTATCCGGATGTGCTTTCATTCCTTTCTCTTTCAACTCCTCTTTAGTTTCCTTATGGTCGTCATCTGGAATGCAGCAATCTACGGGACAGACGGAAGCACATTGTTGCGTATCAAAATAACCGTAACATTCAGTACAAAGGTTTGGATCAATAATATATATGTCCCCCTCAGCAATTGCATTATTTGGGCACTCCGGAATGCAAACTCCGCATGCGATACATTCATCTGTGATAGTAAAAGCCATAATAACCTCCTCAGCTTAAGTTTTTTGTGTTTATTTGATATTAATTTATAACTATATTTGCCTAACTCAAACGACTTCCTGCGCCCTTAAACGCCTTAAGCCCTAAATATGAAGAATTTGAACCTAATTCTTCCTCTATCTGCAAAAGCCTATTGTACTTTGCCACTCGCTCGGAACGTGCAGGAGCACCGGTTTTAATTAAACCCGTGTTAGTAGAAACGGATAAATCTGCTATAAACGTATCCTCTGTTTCCCCTGAGCGGTGCGATATTAAAGCGCTCATATTATTTCTTTGAGTCAATTCAATTGCATCCAATGTCTGGGATAACGTACCTATTTGATTAAGCTTAATTAAAACAGAATTGATTGAATGCGAATCAACAGCCTTCATTATGCGAGTTGTGTCTGTGACGGTCAAATCGTCCCCGATTATCTGAATCTTATCACCTAGTTCTTTAAGTAATAGGGAAAAACCGTTGAAATCATCCTCTGCCATGCCGTCTTCTATGGATATAATTGGAAACCTTTCAACGTATCCGGCATACATCGCAACCATCTCGTCCGCATCCAATATTGTCTCCTTTCCTGCCTCTTTTAAAACATATTTACCATTAACATAAAACTCACTTGCCGCAGGATCAATGGCAATAAAGATATCTCTTCCAGGTTGGTATCTCGCCTTTTCTATCGCTTCCATTATTAAGACTATTGCTTCCATGTTGTTTTGAAGATGCGGTGCGAATCCGCCCTCGTCACCGACGCAGGTAGACATATTCCTGCCACTCAACACCTTTTTTAGCTCATGATAGACCTCCGCTCCCATTCTCAAGGCTTCTTCAAAAGATTTTGCACCGGCTGGAACAATCATAAACTCTTGAAAATCAAGCATATTATTTGCGTGTTTTCCGCCATTCAATATATTCATCATAGGAACGGGTAAAACACGTGCATTAACCCCACCCAAGTAACGGTAAATCGGAATCTCCAACTCATTCGCGGAAGCCACGGCTGTTGCTAGCGATACCGCCAAAATTGCATTGGCTCCCAAATTGGATTTATTTTGAGTACCATCAAGGTTCATCATTATATCATCCACAAGTCGCTGCGAATAACTATCTATCCCGTTTAAAGATTTTGCTATAATATCATTTATTCCCTCTACTGCAGAATGTACCGATTTTCCGCCATAGACCGAACTGTCGTTATCTCTTTTTTCATAAGCCTCATATTCGCCGGTTGAAGCCCCGGATGGCACACAGGCAACACCACTTATGCCACTCTCTAGCGACACTTTTGCACTAACGGTAGGATTCCCTCTTGAATCCAATATCTGCCTGCCCCTCACATCAATAATTTCACTCATTATCAACAGCCCTCAAATTTATTTAGATTTGTAATAGTTGCAACTATCCCACATAGACAGCCACAGCAACCCATTATATCATTTTATGTATATTTTAAAAACAGAAATCTTCTTTTTTAAAAATTGCATATCTCATCCTTTACGCTACCTATTAACTCACTTGCTTTATTTTTGTCCTTACTTTCTGAGTAAATCCTAAGGAGTGATTCTGTTCCAGATGGACGTATTAAAAGCCATGAGTTGTCTTTATACTCAAATTTAAACCCATCTGTAAAATTAGTAGAAATTACGTCTTCTTTCATGGGTATTTTAAAACTGTTATTTTTTAAATTTTTAATCAAAAGTTCTTTTTTTTCTTTGTGCAAATATAGATCTTCCCGTTTATACACATATGGATAAGTCCCATTGAAAATATCGAACAAAAGCTCGTTCAATGTTTTTTGACGAACAATCATAATCTTCAATATCATTAAGGCTATAAGTGTACCATCTCTCTCTGGCAAATGGGAGGAAATACCTATTCCCCCGGACTCTTCTCCTCCTATAAACACATCATTAGACATATCTATCATAAGCTTAGCTATATTTTTAAAGCCGATCGGCACTTCAAATAACTTTAAATTATATTTTTTACAGATATCGTCGATGGATTTGGATACGGAAACGGTTTTAACTACGCTCCCTGAATGTCCTTCCTCAACAAGAAAATTAAGGATAATAGAAAAAATTTTATGCGAATCAATAAAATTACCTTCGAAATCTACGGCGCCTATTCTATCGGCATCCCCATCCGTAGCAAAACCAACCGCAAATTTATTTTTCATACCCTTTTCTTTTACGGACAATTTTAATTTAGACAAATTTTTATCAATAGGCTCCGGATTCAAGCCGGGAAACAATGGGTTGACATTATCGTTTATAGAATTATGTTTAATAGAGAATCTCTCCAGTATGCTCGATAGATATCCGATACCAGCACCAAACATAGGATCAATCGTAATTTCCAGTTTATTTAATAAATCTTTGCCTGCATTACTTACGACGGTATCAAACTCGACGTAACGTATCACGTGTTTTATATAGTTATTTTTAAAATCAATGTATTCAAAATTATTGCCAGAATCAAGTCTATCAGGGGCAATATAATAACCTTCATGCCGAGTTTCCTTATTGAAGTTAGAACTATTGGCAATAATTTCTATCTCTTTAACGTCGGCTTCAAGCATAGAACTTCCGAAGGCACTTTTAAATTTAATGCCATTAAACATGTACGGATTATGACTTGCGGTTATCATCATGCCTAAACTACACAAATGATTCTTAACAAAATAAGATAAAACGGGGGAAGGACAAAAATGATCGCTCAACACAACTTTTATGCCCATAGAAGCAAGGGCCTCTGCCGCAACAAACGCAAACTCTCCCGATAAAAATCGCGTATCATATCCTATCGCGACGGTACAGTCGTTCATTGTGACCGCGATAGGTTTTGTAGCATTGTTTCTTATGTATCGTCCTAAAGATAAACTTATACGATTAACGACCTCAAATGTAAAATTATCCCCTATAATGCCTCTGAAGCCATCTGTGCCGAAATTAATGGATATTGGAACCGAAATCATTTTATTGTTATTATTTTTATTACGTTACGTACGCATTGATAATGTTAAACAAAGAGGGCAACAAGACAGCTTACAATAAGACATTATCCTGCATAATTAGGATATCGTCGTCACCCAGATACTCACCATTTTGAATTTCCAAAAGTATTAGGTTGATAACTCCCTGATTCTCGATGCTATGCGGAGAAAGTTTAGGGATATTTATAAATTCATTAACGAGGAGGTTTGTAGGTTGAGATTCGTTACGAATAATTGCAGTACCGTTTAAAACATATAAAAATTCATTTTTGTGGAAATGCTTGTGAAGCTTAATAATGCCCTTCGGTGCTATCTCTATTCTGCGAATTTTATAATTTTTATCCTCCCCCAAAAAAAAAGTATTGCCTTGTGAAGCTGAATCATCTTTATTGTTTCTTGTGCTTAAAAACGGCTCTTCACCAGCGCCATCTTGAGAGCCTTCTATTTCAACGGTATAATCCCTTGTACTGTTGTTTTTTTTATTATAAAGATTATTCGATGACATTACTTGATCTATTTTCACAACAAACCGGTCGTCATGTTTATCCATGACAGAAATTTTAAATAATATCGGACTAAAATGCAAGAAATATTTACGGAACCACAATTTAAAATAGACGAATCTACTAAACAGTTCAACGCACATTTATTAAATGCAGTTATGGTGTGTCCGGAGGGATTCGAACCCTCTACCTCAGGAGTCGGAGTCCTGCACTCTATCCAGATGAGCTACGGACACATAATAATAATTATAAACCTAATAATATCATTTTATAATTATTAATAATTATGTATAATTATATATGATACATAAAATAAAAGAAATATCAATTAAAGTAAGTGAATTCTCAAGCATCGTTGAGCAGAACTTAGAAGAGACACTGAGCGAGCTTATTTCTAATAACTATAAGCCGCATGAGTTGAACTTTTACGATTTGGTGCACAACGAAACGAGTGAAATATTTAATGAAATAAATGAACTCACCCGCTCTGTTTTAACATTGTACAGAAACAAAATCAGCATTAAAAACGCCATATGGCAGTCCTTCAGAAAACAACAAGATGACAATTCAGAAGATTTAATCTTAAACGTTATGCGACTAATCAGGTTCTCTAACATATTAAAAAATACAAGTAATTCGTTAGTATTGATAAACTACAATATTAATGAACTTTATCATTATCCGATATTCAGCAAGCAAGGTCATATTCCCGACTTCGCCCTCACGGTAAGTTCTTTTTTTAAAGAAAATATAGATATATTTTTTCAAAAAAATCATAATACAAGCACGACAAGGATAATAACAGCAAAATTAAAGAAAATCGTATCATTAAGTCACAAGATATTAAATGAATTTTCGATAGACATACTAGGTAGAGACATTAATATTGATGCCGGAGAAAACCAAGTAATTTACTATTCCAACATCGTATCCTATTTAAAGTTGATCTCAATAGATGCCCTCACTCTTGCCCTGATTTAATCTTATACGGACCCCCTTTTGCCGATTTTTTTATTTCCGATAAACTTATCAAAACTGCGTACATTAATTCGAGATAAAAAACATACTTCATGAACAGCACTTCTACATCATAGACAAAATGTCCATTTTAAAACATTAAGAGATAAAGTGTAGGGCAACTAATAGGCCGAGCATGGCAACGATTAAACCAAGGACAGAAAATGTCATTTGAAAATTACGATCAATTCTCTTTCCTAGATTGGCATGTTCAGTATTGTTCCGTTCAGACAGGTCATCAATCTTCTTGTCTAATGCTAAATGTTCAGCCTTGTTCTGTTCGGACAGGTCATCAATCTTCTTGTCTAATGCTAAATGTTCAGCCTTGTTCTGTTCGGACAGGTCATCAATCTGAATTTGAGAACCATGAAATTTTTCGTTGAAAAATCTCTCTTGATATTCAAATTTAGTATCAAAATACTTTTCGGGCGAAATAGACCAAATTGTTTTCATGATTTCATTGGCTCTTTTTATAGGTTCCATTAAATCTCCTTTATTATATCATAATTATTGAAATAATTTTTTGCGTGTATTCGAACTATTCCAAAATAAAGTAACAATATCCGCTTTGAAAAAATTAATTAATACTTAAATGTTTTGTTTTTACTTTCCCGGCATAAGAATACCTCAGGCCATATAAACTTACGCCCAAAATATAATTTCCTTTTATATTTATTCCAGGACGCACGTAATATTTCTTTCCGTCTATCTCGACCAGGGCAATTTTATTTGTTGCAAACAGCACAGAAAAATTGGATGCATTTGGACCCAATTTACGCCGCATGCCCTTGGCGAAATTAGGCACATATCGGCCTGATTTATTGTAAGTTTCGGAAAAAACTCCATTTGGAGAATCATGTGCGGGTTTTACATGATTATTTTGCCACATAGTTCCATATTTGCGCACCGGAACAAACGGTAAATTAAATTTTTTACTATCGGACAAATTGCAAGATGGCTTAAAAAGATCTTTTAACCGAATTGGTTTTGACCATTTATGGAGATTTAACTTTTTATTGCCTTTATTTGCGGAACTATACTTTATTGACTTTTTATCAAGTAGCCTACTCGTCTCGTCATTATGCCCTATATTTAGCATAATAGTGCTGGCAGGGCTCATTACCTTGATAAAAATATTTAAAATCAATATAAAGAACGAAACAATAATGAGCACGGATATGGCATACTTTGCTACTTTGATAAAAAACCTTCTAATTTTAAAATCCATAGCTATTCACAAAATTTACTTAAGTTTATTAATCTTAAATTAAAGATAACGCCAATGTTCCTATCTGTACTGATAGAAATTTTTTTAATTTCTATCGGAAATAATCTAAATATCTTTAGTAGGGAAAATATTACATTAATATTCGGAACCTTGTTTAAAATTATAGTCAATCTTTCATATGCTATATATTTTTTTATATCATTATATTTAAACTTTCTAATCTTACTGCCGCCAATAAAATCTGCATGGCCAAATCTATTTTTGAACCTCGGTGCATTTTGTATTTTAAAGATGTTCCTATTTTTGCTTATAAGCTTAGCCAATTTCGGATCATACGTAGAAATCCTCGTTTCACCAACATTTTTAAGTTTAACGTTAACATTGAGACCGATATTTTGCAGGTAACTCATATAGGATAATATAGTCAAAAGATATGTGGAAAGTTTATGGTATCCGACTTTAAATTTAATAAGCTTTATTTTCTTCATGCTATTCAATTTCATTTTTAATACTTGTACGGTATCCACTTTATTGCTATACCTATAATTTACATGGTAATACTGCTTGATTAAGGGAAACAGTGCAAAAATAGAAAAATAACATGCCAGAAATAATAAAAAAAATACTAATAATATTTTTTTGTCTTCTAAATTTTTCATCTTATAACCATAATAAATTGAAAACTTGGCTGGTCAAATTTATCAATGTTAAAACTTATGTTGAACATTTTAAATATTGATGATTTCTCTGCAATTTTATTATAATCTTTCACGAATTCCCCGTATCCGCCAAGAAAAAAACCCTTACCACGAAATATATAACCCTTTTTTGACCTTACTATCGTGATATTTTTAATCTTTGTATTTTTCGGCAATATTACAATGAGTTTTTTAAGATAGCCGGCAATATTAGATGGCGTCAGGATTTTATTAATATATGATTTAGCTTTTTGATCTGATATTTTGTCATTAAGTATCACTATTCTACTGTTTAAGTGAATTATGCCCGTTTTTTTTATTACAATTACGTTATTCAAGTAGGTAATCCCGGTTATAATGACAATTAAATATGTCAGTAAAATTGCCATAAACAAATTATTACGTACATTTTTTTTGTGTTTTAATTCTTTAACCTTAATTTCTAAATTTTCAAAATGAGGGATAGAGTCCCGTTTTATATTATTGAAAAAATCAAAGAATTCCTTTATTTCAAAACTGATAATCTCCGCGTCTAAAAATAATCCATTTAATGCTGGTTTAATGTCATTGCTGTTCGTGAAAATTTTATCTATTTTGATCTTTTTAGAGTTAAGTTCTGTTTGTAAAAAATTTAAATTTTCTTTAAGTGTGTCATCTTTAAAACTAATTACCTGTGACACATTAAGTCCATTGACCACCGCCACTGCTTTATAAATTTTATCTGTTTCCTCAATAAACAGTAAATGAGATTGCCCTCTTACAGTCTGTCGTCCCGCAGTCGCCGTGAGTTTATAGTTTAAGAATAAAATAACCAAATATTCATAAGGAATAACAAGGTCTACAATGCCGAGTGAATAATATTTCTGAATATTTGCCGGAAGAGTATGATAAATTCCATATTTATCCGTATCGCATTCAAATAAAAAGTAAGATTCATTTTTGTAATATTGCCTGATGTGTTTAAAATTTATCGATTTTTTAAAAAATTTATTGCTACTACCCGCAAGTATATTATTATTGTTATTGCCTGGGATACTTGAAGAATAAATATTTTTAGAGATAACGGCAACCTTTGTGTTGTTTTCTTTGCACGGATTATCATTGGAAAAGACAGATTGATTTCCGCTAAAAAACTGATATAAACCATAATCCTCAATAAAAATTAGACAGTGATATAAAGATGGTTCCGCCAAATCTACATGTATCCGATTTAACTTTTCACTAGAAATACACTTAATCCCTTTTTTGTTATTTGAATTATATTTCATCACAATTTTATTTTTTATTAATTAGCGGTATTCAACTGATTTATATTTATTAAGTGTGGCAGATAACTGGCCGGTATCTCAATTTCATAACCAGGAGACTCGACAGGCACATGACTCATTTCACCATGCCAATACAAATATTTAACGGTCCCCCATATTTGCGGCAAATAAGCATTCTGAAATGCTCCGCCCACCCAAGAAGTATAAGAATATGTGTCACCGGCACTATTAGTAAAACTTTTATCAGAAGTACATACGGAAGAAGGCTTATTGGCATAACTTAATATTGCATTGTTACCATTTATGGCCTCGACTACAAAATATAGCAACAATCCACCTTCGCTGTATGTTCTTGTGTATTTATGGCCTCTCCCTGTATTCATATAGGCATGTTCAGTGATATAGCAAACCTCTCCTGTTATATAGAAATTTTTTCCAATATATCGGCCGTAGATACCTTGTGTATCACCCAATACAATAGGATCTATATACTCCACCTCATTTTTATGAATAATTGAGCTACCCGGTATATTGCGTCTAATTTCCGAATAATAACCGTAATAGTTGGATGACGGAACAGTTGAGTTCGATGTTACAGTTAAAGTGTAACTTATCTCCCGCAAGATCCCATTTCGGTTCGTATTATTCACGATGAGACATATCTTCGTATCATCTTTTGCCGTAATAGTTCCGTATATACAATCTGTGTGAGGATTATTATCCACAAAATCCATACCCAGTCCCTGTGCCAGGTAGCCAGCCGCCTGAAGTCCGCCAATCCCCTTAAATTGATTATTGTTATTTACATAGGTACTTTCCGCATTAATCAAAATATTTGCCAAAATTGACACATGATTTGCTTGATTTTTATACAGGATTCCTTTTAGCGTGGGTATGGCTGACATTGTCAATATGCCAAGCACAACCATAGAAATAATAATTCCTACAAGGGAAAAGCCTTTATTATTTTTATTGCGGACAGCCGCAATTCTAAAGAACATCCCGTTAAATTTATTTTTCATGATATTTCCCCAAAAATTAAGATAAAAGTACACAAATTAGAAAAGGCTTAGTGCCGATACAAAAAGATTGACTATAACGGTTTCAATCCGAGCAATGATATTATTGCCCCTTTTACAGTTTGTATTTGTATATGTTGTTCCGCCATTAGCATTAAGGCTTACATTGGCAGAACCGATCGGAGATATCCTGTTGCCGATTGATGTAGGCGAAAGAGAATGGCTATCTAACCCAAGAGAGATTGCGGGCATGCCTTTATTATCATATATTCGATCCCTTTGACCTGTAACACCTTTGCTGATTTCGCGTACCACTAAATCTAAAGAGGCAAGATCGGCAGGCATAAAAATATTTAATTTTGCATCCGTGGAATTGACACATATATAAACCTTGCCTTGCATCAATATTTTTCTTACGCATTCGGAATTATTATAACTATAAACTGCCATGTGGCTTAAGTAAGGAGGTTTCTCTCGCTCAAGATTCAGCAAGCCGGTAAATTCTCCGCTTCCAATATTTTGTGAATATGCATGTTCCGCCTTTATAATTAAATCTGCAGTATTCACGATATTTTGCGCCTCTTTATTGTAAATTTCTCCGTTGCTAAAAGCATATGACAATCCAGGAAAGGGGAACATGAATCCCAATATAAATATAATTATAAACACAAAATTTAGCTTGCGCCAAAATGGATGAAAAACAGACCGAGTCTCGTTTTGCATAATTATCGCCCCCCATTAATTGAATGTGAATGTTAAATTACCGTTGAAGATAGAATTATTCACATTACCAACATCACTATTAAACAAATCGTCCAGACAGGTCCGACCATTACCTATATTGAATTCCACGTTTTTGCTACTACTAACCCCTGAAATTGAATTTTCCACAGAATTACAAATATTTAATGCCTGTGCATTGGTCATTTGCGGTGCTATTATCCCTATAGCATAATTATACTGCCCCGGATTAGAGCCTATAAATATATAATATGACTGTACGAACCCCGGATTTGGGGGCGTTACATTATCGCCATTTACCGTATATGAAGAGGGAATCAAGGAATCATCCTGCATTGCATGGGGCAAGGAAACTCCGGTTGGAGGGACAATGCTTCCTCCGTTCACCTGCGCATAAGAATTCACAGCAGATTCGATCTTAGAGATAGCCTGAACCGTGGCCGTAACATTGGATGATTCAATTAAGCCGTTGTAAACCATAAGCCCGCCGGCAGATAGTATCCCGACTACTATCATTGCAACTATTATTTCCATTAAAGTAAAGCCTGCATCATCACGGTAATCAGTATTTTGAAATTCACATATCGCTCTCATATTCCAACCTCCTCACTAAATGTTATATTTTCCATCAAATATTAAAATTACAATCCGCTTTATATACGGCAACAAAAAAAGCATTAGTAACTGCCCGGCAGGCTTATCATGCCGCGAATAAGTGGCAAAAGAAGCACAAAAAACATCAGGAATAAAAATATTACAACCGAGACCATGGCCAACAAAAATAGCCCTTTAGTAAATATTTGCATTGATAAATCTGATTTCTCTTTAAATTCATTTGACAACCTCATGATAGTTTTCGGTAAAAACCCACCTAGTTCAGCATATTTGATAGAATCTATATCCTCTTCCTCCAATAAATCAGCATTATTAAGAGATTCATGCAGAGTAAACCCATCCATTAATTTTCCATAGATTATATTGATTTTGTGACTAAAAAATTGATTAGCAACATTTCTCCTGAAATAATCCAATATGGCTGTTATTGTAAGTCCCGATGAAATCATTACGGAAAATTGGTAGAAGAACCAATGTAAGTAGTTATATCTGAAAATGTTGCCGACTTGAGGGATATTTACAGCAAAGGACATAATCTTTGTCTTTAGATCCCATAAGTTTGAAACCAACAAAACCAATATGGTCACCAAAAATATCGCATAATATACAAATACGCTCTTTATATACATAAAAATATTCAAGACGTTTCTCGTAGAATCATTGATGTGGCGAAATTGACTAAAAAATAAAGCAAATGTAGGAATTACATAATACAAGAAAACTAAAAAAGCCAAGGATAATAAAAAGAAAAGGAATACTGGATAAGCCATCACCCCTATCACGCTTTTTATGCGTCCATTTTTTACATCGAAATACTCTGCATTTTTTAGAAATATCTCAGGATAATCCCCGCTAGAAGATGCTAAATCAAGCAAAGACAGCACTATTTCATCGAAATAATTTGATGCAAAGACATCCCGTATTGTTTGTCCTTTATTGAGCGCGGATATAACATGCTTAATAAATTTTTTCTTATTTTTAAATTTTGATTGTCTGTGATTACGGTAAAGCCATGTAAAACTATATATTATTTTGTGTCTTTCATTATGTTCGAGCTTTTTATCCTCTTTGTTCATATAGAAAAAAGCCTTCCCTACTTGTCCCGTCGCGTTGGTAAGATGATGAAGTTCCATAAAAAATTTAGAGAGTTCTTTATTTTTCATTCCCCCATTTTGCAATGGATGTATAATATCTAAAAATATATTCGATATCACAAAAATAGGCATATAGCCGTCTTGAATAAGCCTTTCTTTGACCTCTCTCGCCCCATGTCCGTGGATGTTTTGCACTAGGCTAACGCCAGACGGCGTGTAATATTTGACCAAAAAGTTTCTCATTGTATATATGATTACCCCGACAGGTTAAAATATGTTATCGGATCTATTTCTCCGTCAATCAATGACTGAAGAGCCTGAATTTTTAACGATTTAAAATCTGCCAAACTCATCAATACTTGCTCTAACTTATAATTATTCAGCAATATCGTCGGATCATTAAACACTTTTCCCTTCACGGCATCGTTAAACTCTGCGGTTTCAATCATGGGTTTTCTTTTCATATACCCCCCGCCTCCGCATTTATTGCAAAACTTTTCACCTCTCACATAAACCGAATGAAAGTTAACCACCCGCTCTGAATTTCTAAAATCAGGATCAACTAAAGCTATAATATCGAGGGTAAATCTTAAATTTTCTTTTAGGGCATGTTCGAATAATGGAGGTAAAGCGTCTATTTCTAATCTTTTCTTGCAGTCGCGGCAAAGAGGATTATAGAGTCTTTGAGCGGTTATCATTCTTGCAAGAGCAAAAAACTGTACTATGTCAATACCTAAGGATTTAAACCTTCTAAACACAGAAAGTGACGTATTCGCGTGAATAGTCGCAAGAACTAGGTGGCCCGTTTCTGCAGCAATCAATGCATATTTAGCCGTTATTTCATCTCTTATTTCGCCAATCATCATTATGTCGGGTTCACTTCTAAGCATAACACGGGTAGCTTCCGCATAACCAAAATCTTTCGATATATTCATTTGCGTTATATTGGGTTCTTTTAGCTCTATTTCAACAGGATCCTCTATGGTTATAATCGACTTTTTCTTTTGGGCTAAAAGTTTTAGTATCGCATAAAATGTCGTTGTCTTCCCTGAACCTGTGGGCCCTGTAGAGATTATAAAACCGTTGGGATAGGTATATGATTTTTTTAGTGTTTCTGCCTTTGCATCAGAAAATCCTATGTATCTTAAATCAAAAACCTCATTTAACCCATGAATTCTCATGACCGCATCAAATAGTGCCAACTCCTTATCTAATTTCGAAGAAATGGGTAAGAATACAACCCTTACATTAACCTTGGCCCCTTTATATACATTTGAGATAAAAATAAATTTGGCATCCAAGCCTTCCCCTTTTTTAAGTGTAACCTGACAGTTTGTCGCTATGATATTTATTATTCTTTGACCCGATGCCAAATCTAATGCCCTCATCGTCTCGTGTCCATTATCTGTATCTATGATTACTAAGTAAAAATTTTCCGATCGTTTGATCCTTACATTAGGAGAACCTTTTAATAATGCAACTTCTAATGCTTCATTTAAAATTTCTTTTTCTGAAAAAACAGATTTATTGATAAATGTTCTATTCAATGCCTCATAAATCTTGCGTTTTGTCGATATTCCCAATTTAAAACCACTCATGCGATTATCAAAAGCCATCCTTTCGGAAAGGCTTCCCGTTATCCCGCCACAAATTATGTAATTCAAACCGTCCTCTTTAATTACTATCGCCGGAATATCATAAAGAAAGGCAAAACCCAGTCTCTCGCTTTCATTTTTATCCACTATTTCACTATTTAATTCACTAAAATACCGCCTTCCGGTAACCTTAGCTAAATAAATCGCAATATCCGTATCATTTACATAACCCTTTTCTATTAATATCTCGCCTAGCCTTTTTCCGGTTATCGTTCGAATGAATAGGGCATCTCTCAGCTGTTCTTTTGTTAATTTTCCCTTAGATATTAAATACTCTCCAATTTTCATGACAATATAGACCGTTAGATATTTCTTATTCTATTATTTCTGGCGTTAGCATTATTAATAGATCCTCTTTTCTAGTGGTATCATGTTCCGATTTAAATAAGCTTCCAATAAAGGGAATTTGCGCTAATAAGGGGATTTCGTAAGTGTTTCTCATCTTTCTTGCGGTTATGATACCGCCAACAAGTATTGTGGATCCTGATTTAACGTTTACCGTATCAGAGAGACTTTTTGTCTCCACTATCGGATTGCTAAAACTTTCTCCGTTAATGGTGAAAGAACGGTAGCCTGTAATTATATTATCAATCAGGCTTAACGTAACGGAAACAGTATTATTTTTAAAGTTTATATGTGGTGTAAACGATATGGAAAGCCCGGTTTGAATCTGTGATACCACGGGATAAGTTTCTGTTTGTGACAAACTCAGTTCCATAGTTTTAATGCTTGAGATATAAGGCGTAATTGTTCCTGAGGATATAAGCCTTGTTTGTCCATCCATCAATATGAGTCTCGGTTGCGATATAACATCGGCTGTGCCTTGAGTCTTTAGGGCATCCATTATTGCCCTACTACTACCCCTGCCGGTAAAACCTATATAGGGCAAATTACTAATACTGTTTCCTGAAGCAAGCTGCGCTGAAAAAGAAATGGCATTAATGCCTAGGATATTGGATTTAAATGCCTGTTTAAATAATAAGTTCCAATTTATTCCCATTTGAAATCCCTTACTCAAGGTCACATCTATAACCTCTACCTTTAAAAAAACCTGTTTCGAAAAAGCCTTATTTATGCCCCTTATATATTTGGAAACTGCTTTAACGTTGGAAACCCGGTCTTTAACCCATATCAAACCATCCTTTGGATTGATAAAGTATTTTCCGGTTTTTGTAAGCATTTCCTTTATGTTTTTTGAAATAATACTATACAGGCTATATGATTCCGAAAGCCTTAACGATAACGAACCGGATGAAGTGGGGTTGACCGCAGCATTCTGTCCGCCACTTAAACCGGATGCACTTTGATTGCCCCCACCGCTGTTTCGACTCATTCCGACAACCGAGGAAAATGACGATATAAGATCTGACTGAGGAATGTGAAATATTTTTTCTTCCGTTGTATAAACAGATATTACTCCGCTGTGATATACATATTTGAAACCGTTAGCAGTTATGAGCCCGTCTAAAACCTTATACAGGGGTAAATTGTCGTAATATACGTCATTGTTTAATTTATTCGGAAACCCATGGTGAATGATTATCGGCATATTAATCTCGCGAGATAATAGCATTAAGGCTGATTTCACACTTCCATCTCCGGCCAACGAAACCTTTTTCTTAAGAGCCGCAGGATAGACCTTTCTCTGACTTAGATTAAGTATCTCGTTTTTCATCCCATTCTTAGCTTTTATTATGGTATATTTTGGCTTCTTTAGGCTTATATTGTATTTTTTAAGAAATATATTTAAATTTCCGTACCCATCGCTAAACGCCGAATCAATATTTATATTAAATATCAGGGATATAATTAGAAAAATTACGACTATTGGCGTATAAACTGAGAAAATTACTTTTAATCTATTCAATATCTTGTTCATCATGATAAACATCCAAAAGTTATTAGCAGAAGGAATATCTTGAATATTTCTATTAAATTAATTGATGAACCAATTATATATTTTTAATATTGCCATATTGTGACGCTTTTATTACGATTAAATTAAACTTTTATGAAATTGATGTTACGATTATAGGTGTGAAAAAAATTTACTAATTTTTGGTTCAAAGCGGCTTTTATTGATTTGACAAAATTGTGCCAAAATGATAGCATACTTCCAGAGCAGGGTCTAATTTTTCAGTGCGTCTATAGCTCAGCTGGATAGAGCAACAGCCTTCTAAGCTGTGGGTCGTGGGTTCGAGTCCCGCTGGACGCACCATAAAAAACCGCAGTAAATAAACTGTTTAACTAACTTGCCTACTGATTTAAAAATATATGAGCGGTATCCATATTTTTAAATCAGGCGTTTCGCTTCATCTCTAACTACAAAACAACAAAACTTCTTTAGTTACATATTGTTCAATGATATAATTGCCGTTGGCTGTGTTTGCATATAGTTGTACCAAAAGAGCGCTAACTCACCGGCGAATATTTCATCACCGGCAATTCGGTCAAAACATTTGTTATTCGTTAAGGTTATCAATTTTTTAATAAAAGAAGGGTGGAGGTATTATGAAGATATTTATTACCGGGGGTGCAGGATATATAGGGTCCCACACATGCATTGAGTTGCTTAGTGAAGGATATGACGTTGTCGTTTACGACGATCTGTCAAATTCTTCACTAAAAGCAATAGAGAGAATAGAAAAAATAACAGATAAATCTGTCGACTTCATAGAGGGCAATGTGCGAGATGAAAATAAACTGAGCCACGCACTTGAAGGCTCCGATGCCGTGATACACTTCGCAGGATTTAAGGCAGTCGGAGAGTCGGTTGAAAAACCGTTGGACTACTACGGCAATAATGTGCAAGGTACACTTTGTCTTTTAAATGCTATGCGGAAAAACGACATAAAAAAAATAGTATTTAGCTCATCCGCTACTGTTTACGGCGATCCTGATTTTTTGCCGCTCACAGAGGGCCACCCACTTCGTACAACCAATCCGTATGGGCGAACTAAATTAATTATTGAGGATATACTCAGAGACCTTTATGTATCTGACGATAGCTGGTCCATATCTATATTGAGATACTTTAATCCCGTAGGCGCACATAAAAGCGGAACAATCGGCGAAGACCCGCAAGGTATTCCTAATAATCTCATGCCCTTTATAACTCAAGTAGCAATAAAAAAGAGAAAATATCTTTCTATTTTTGGTAATGACTATGATACACATGACGGAACGGGCGTTAGAGACTACATTCATGTAGTTGACTTGGCAAAAGGACACGTGAGGGCTATCCAAATCTTAAACAAACCGCGGTGCGAAGCAATAAACCTTGGGACAGGTAACGGTTACAGCGTCTTAGATATGGTTAATGCTTTTTCGAAAGCATCCGGCAGGCAAATAAATTACAAAATTATGCCGCGTAGACCGGGGGATATAGCAAAGTGCTATGCCGATGCTACAAAAGCAAAACAAGTATTAGATTGGAAGGCAACAAAGGGCATCGACGAAATGTGCAGGGATAGCTGGAATTGGCAGTCAAAAAATCCAAACGGATATAACTAAAACCAATTTTGTGGCAAAATGGTTATTATGCCTAAAACAACCATGGCAATGCTTAAAAGTCCCACCACTGCAAGCGTCGGTTTAGAATAGACATATTTCCCGAGTATCCTTTTGCTACCGGCAAGCATTATCAAAAAACCCAACACAATAGGTAGAACAAACCCGTTAAATGCCTCTACATCAACCATTAGAGTAACAAGCGGAAGTCCCGGTAATAGAACAACCACGGCCGAAACAAAAATCAAAGCGATATATATAAAATAAAAGACTTTTGCTTCGCGAAATTTATGATTTAGGCTATGTTTATATCCCCATGTCTCCCCTGCTGCCCAAGTAAAAGCCATGGAAACCACAAATGCCGCCAAAAGACTTGAACTGTAAAGTCCTATTGCAAAAAAAAGTCCTGCATATTTTCCCGCCATCGGTATTAAAGATGTTCCGATAGCCTTGGCGGTCGAGGGTTCAATCCCGGTTTTATAAAGCGTAGCCGCCGTCATCACTATCACTGCAATCATAAGAATCTGGGTAGCTATACTACCTACTAATGTATCTGTAGCGGCCAACTTGAGATCTTTTTTACATAGATTTTTATCAACTGTTGCGCTTTGCTGATAATAAATCATCCACGGCATTATAACCGCGCCAGCGTTTGCAGCTATTAACCATATATAGTTTCTGTTGCCTAACGGCTGCTTTGATAATAGGCCGTTGAAAACTACTTCGTGAAGATTGGGATGAGCGAAAATTGCAGCGGGTATAAATATAAATCCGGATAAAGAAAAAATAAGGGCAATGCTCTCTGCTCTTTTGTAGCTACCCGTGAAAACTACAAAAAATAGTATCAAAAAACTTATTCCAACGGTAAAAATCTTCGGAATCCCGAAGATTTCCCCGCTTGCGGCAATACCAGAAAATTCCGTTATTAAAGCAGAAAAAACGACAACGAAAAGGGTAGCTGTGGCAAACATGGCCCATTTTTCACCATAAAACTCCCTTATAAGCTCTCCATGCCCCTTTCTTGTAACACAAGCAAGTCTTGACGTCATAGACTGAATGAGATAGAGTATCGGGATTAATAAAATTTGAAGCGGAATCAATTTATATCCCCACCTTGCCCCCGAAACGCCCGCTGTTGTGACCGAACCTGCATCCATATCTGCAATCATTACAACAAATCCAGGCCCCAAAACCTTAAGAAAATGTAATGTTCTATAAAAATACCTTTTACTGAATATACTGATTCTATTTCTTTTATGTCCGTATCCCCTTCTGTTTCTCTTCCTATTGCCATCTTCCCCCGTTACCGTTTTTCCCTCTTCAAGATATTCATCTTCTATATATTTATCGCCCGTCAAATCAAATGCTCCTTAATAATAAATTCCTTAAATACATTACTAAATTTGTAATGTATAGCGCATACAAGTATCTTATAATTACGTCTATTTGTCAAGGAAAATATTACTTATTTGTGATGCGCATGGTTTAAAAAAACCTTGCAATAAGATGAAAATTGTGCATATAGTCGAAAGAGCGACAAATATTATTTGGTAAAATGCGTTTAGCGGTAACTAAAATTAACTTTTACAGGAGGTTTAATTTATGCCAACGAACCAGAATCATTCCAAGGGGCTGACCAGCGAAGAAGCAAAAAAACTTTTCGAGCAGTACGGCCCTAATGAGGTTGCAGATGACCATCGCAGCCCTATTTTACTTTTTTTATCTAAATTTTGGGGCTTTATAGCATGGATGCTTGAAGCTACCCTCCTAATAGAATTAGCCTTTGGAAAAGTCCTAAATGCCGTGATAATCGGTTTTTTACTTCTCTTTAATGCTGTTTTAGGTTTTTTTCATGAACGAAAAGCCCAAAACGCCGTAGAGTTACTACGAAATAACCTGCAGGTAATGGCAAGGGTTTTAAGGGATGGTAACTGGCTCATGTTACCGGCAAGAGAGTTGGTTCCCGGAGATTACATTCGCCTGCGTATGGGCGATTTTGCCCCGGCAGACTTAGAAATCGCAGAGGGAAACGTAGGCGTCGACCAATCCGCATTAACCGGAGAATCCTTACCTATAGAGAAAGGGGAAGGGGATACGATATACTCCGGCTCTATTATAAAAAGGGGAGAGGTAAGCGGCGTGGTCTCGGCAACGGGCACTAAAAGCTATTTTGGAAAAACAACAGAGCTTGTAAAATTAGCCAAGGTTCCAAGCCAAGCAGAAATGCTAATTATGTCTATAGTTAAATATCTTCTTGTCATGGACGGTTTGCTTGTAATTGCGATAATTATATTTGCGGCGATCACCGGCATTCCAATGGAAGAAGTATTACCATTTGCGCTTATATTGCTTATCGCTTCTATTCCAGTTGCACTTCCACCAACATTTACACTGTCAAATGCAATTGGTTCTCTAGCGCTGTCAAAAGAGCACGTTTTGACTACAAGACTGAGCGCCATCCAAGATTCCGCCGCAATGGAAATTTTGTGTAGCGACAAGACAGGAACACTAACCAAAAACGAGCTCACTCTGTCCACAATTCGTCCTCACAATAATTTTAGCGAGAGCGACTTAATAAAAATGGCATCCCTTGCTTCCGAAGAAGCAACCATGGATGCCATAGATAAGGTTATTCTGGATAAAGCAAAGGAGCTAAATGTAGACATTCCCAAAAAAACTAAATTTATTCCGTTTGACCCCGCTAACAAGCGTTCCGAAGCCCGCTACGAAGAAGGTGGAAAAAATTATATGGCAATAAAGGGTTCGCCCTTAATCATAAAAGAATTTGATCCAAGCATTGACTGGGAAAAGGAGTCCGAAGAGTTCGCCAGAAGGGGCGAAAGAACAATAGCTGTTTTGGGCGGAGAAGAGGGAGCCACCCCTAAATTTTATGGGTTATTGGCTTTATCCGATCCACCGCGTCCAGATTCAAAAGAGGTGATAGCTAAGTTACGTGAGTTAAGCGTTGATACCAGAATGCTAACGGGTGATAATTCTGCCACCGCAATCTATATTGCAGAAAAATTGGGTATAAACGGGGAAATTTGCGATTATAACGGCCTAAAAGAAAAAGGAAAGGTTGAACTAAAACCTGAGGTCTTGAACTGTGAAGTGTACGGAGGCATTTTTCCTGAAGATAAATATAATCTTGTTAAGGCGTTGCAAAAAGGAGGGAAAGAGGTTATAGGAATGACTGGCGATGGCGTTAACGATGCACCGGCACTCAAACAGGCACAAGTTGGTATTGCAGTATCCAATGCTACCGACGTAGCAAAGGCTTCTGCAAGCCTTGTCCTTACTAGTCCGGGTTTATCGGGCATGATAAGCGCGGTAAAAACAGGACGGCAGGTTTATCAAAGGCTCTTTTCGTACATATCAAACAAGATAGTTAAAACCATACAAATAGGGTTATTTTTAGCACTTGGACTTCTGCTATTCGGAAAATTTGATGCTACGCCGCTTGTAATTCTTCTGCTTATTTTCACGAATGACTTCGTAACAATGTCTCTTTCGACGGACAATGTGAGATACTCCAAAAAACCTAATAAATGGAACGTAAGGGAACTTATGGAAATTTCGCTGGCATTTTCGCTTGGCTGGCTCGTATATATTTTTGGAATCTATCTGTGGGGCTGGAAAATACTTAATTTATCGCCGGCAGCGCTAGACTCTCTCGTATTTCTAGGATTGGTCTATTCGGGTCATGCAAATATATTCTTAGTCCGGGAAAGATCGCATTTATGGAACTCTATGCCGTCACTGGCTCTTTTAATAGCTGAATTCGGTGGCATAGCCCTTGCGACACTAATGGTGATATACGGCTGGTTGGTTTCGCCAATTCCATTAATTTTGATCTTGTATTCGATAATTTATACATTGATCTTTATGGTTTTGCTAGATTTTATAAAGGTACCGATCTTGAAAAAATATGCGTAATTTATATCTATCCCGCCGGTTAACAAAAATAAAGTTAACCGGCGGGATAATCAAAACCAGTGCTTTTAATTGCCACTTTAGCGCGGTTATTTGACTCTTTCGTAAAAGCATCCTGCCATCATGACGCAGTGATCTCATTAGCATCTCTTGATATACGATTTATATTTTACTTTAAGAAAAATGATGGATATTGAAAAATTCAGAGCAGGTACATATAAAAAGGGTTATAAATACCCCTATTTCTTACGGGCAAATGTGGCAAACAACGATGATTTCGCACTTAGAAAGCTCTTCTGCAACCTTGACAAATTACTCCTATAATATTATATTGTTATTTATCAAGCACTGGGTCTTTGCCTCTCGCGAGACTTTAATAAATTTGGGCAAGCAAACCGAAACCTATTTCTATCATTCTGCTAATGTTTGCTTTCGTGTTTGGAATAATAGTATCGCCGCCATGGTTTCATATGTTAATCTTTAATCTGTAAGGAGAAAATATCACAATGGTAAATGATCGGTTTAATATCGAAGATTACGATATTCTTATTTCTTGCTACGGGAGTTCCAAGGACGACTCCAATTTCGGATTAGTCCGGGTAAGGGGAGCAAGATTAAGCGTTATAGATGAGCTAAGTTCCGTAGGCATCGGAATTCACAGTAACAAGCTATACAGGTTGATGCGCCATAGGCCGTATGTTACAAGTAGTGTGTTGGAAATGGTGGTTTATGAGGATGCTCATCTTGTAGCAGGCAGTAGCTCGCCATTAGATCCTTTGCATTTGGTTTACCACGGTATATCTGACCCCCATGATATCTTCGTCCATAGTAGCGTAATATATATAGTATCTTCCGGCACTAACGAGATAGTTTGTTTGGATGAAAAAACCTTTCAAGTTGTTAAGAGAATAAAATTTCCCGGGGACGGCAATGCTTGGCATATAAACTGCTTAAATGTAATAAATGGCAAGATCTGTATTTCAGCTTTTAACATATGCGACGATGACTTTGGTTGGGGCAAAACCCCCACCAAAGGGACGGGGTTCATTATGGATATCCAGACAAAGGAAAAAATATGGGATGGGCTGTCCATGCCTCACAACCCTTATGAATTTGGAAACAAGATTGCAGTGTGCAATTCCGAAACAAAAAGCGTTCTTTTCCGAGATAAAGACGGCGATATTGAGGAGGTTTTGTTTGACGGCTTCACAAGAGGATTGCAATTCAGCGGCAGGTATATGTTTGTGGGGATCAGCACCAATAGGACAGATAATATCGGAAACGCAAAGGTTGCTGTGTACGATACCGTAAATAAAGAGATTGTACGCGAGATAGTTCTTCCATTCCCGGAGATTTATAGCGTATGTTTAATTGAGAAGGGTAAATTTAGTAATATTCCCCTGCCAATCAACAACCTGTTTTTAGAGAAAAACCTAATAATAGACGCGTATAAGTCCAGACAATACATGTCATTGTTAACGGAACAGAAACCTCTGAATACACATAAACTAAAAGTTGGATTAACAGTTGAACATATCTCCAAAAAGATGAAGATCAACACCGATTATGAATTAACCGTTAAGGTCGAAAATCATAACGATATGACAATGCAGTCAATTATGCCATTTCCTATTAATATGGCTTATCATTGGAAAAATATCGATGGTACATATGCAATTTATGACGGCGATAGAACGCCCCTCATTACCCCGCTGTTCCCATTTTCTTACACGGATATAGGTATGAGATTAAAAACCCCTGCGACACCGGGAAATTATGTATTGGAAATCAGCATGGTACAGGAATCACTATTTTGGTTTGAAAAATATTGTGATAATTTGCCTGAAAGCGTAGAGATAAGCGTTGAAGAGTAATTCTATGACAGCACTTAAGTTATGAGATATTTACATTTTTGGACAAGCCAAGATTATATCAAGCATATCGTTTCCTACTGCTGAAAAAATGACGATCCCAAATTAAAGAATATGCGGTAGTTAATAGATATTATGCTTTATACTTTTAGTATTAAAACCACATTTCTCGCAAACTCTTATGCCATTACAAGTGGTAATCATTCTTCTGCTTTTACTGTAGCACAATTTTGTCTATATTTTCAGAAACATACCGCCCTTTAAGAAATTGCAACAAAAAATTAACAATATTGTAATAAAGCTACAACATTCATTTGATAGGATAAGACGCTCTGTTTGTCATGATCATAATTTACTACTTCCACGACCGCCGGTTTTCCTTGCGTGATTGTGCCTGTTTTCTCAAGTACAATCTTGCTAATTTTAGAAAATACCTGAAATGCTTCTCCCGAACGCATCAGTATTCCTTTTTTTTGCGGCTATCCTGCCTCCCCTGATTAAAGCAAGGGGCATGGCCATTCCCAGTGCGCAAGGATAATCCATAACAAGAACGGCAAGGGCGGCAAACATTGCCCGAAAGATGAGAACACCCGGAACGAAAACCTTCAGCGCCTTGTCAACGATTATTAAGATATTGGGCTTTAATGCCCTGGACTCTTCTAGATGCTTGACCACTTGTCGTAAAAATGTTTCATATCCAACCTTATTTACCTTGACATCTAATGAACCGAACTGATTAATCGAAGCACCGACAACCTCATCTTCCTTCTTCTTTTCAATAGGCATTGATTCCCCCGTCACAATGGATTCATCGGTCGCACTTTCTCCTCTGACAACAATGCCGTCCACCGGAATTATATCTCCGGGCTTTACTCTCACTAAATCGCCAATCCTTAACTCGCTAATCTTCCTAACAACCTCCTTTCCGTTTATAACAACAATAGCTGTTTTAGGTTGTAAATCCAATAATTTTTGAGTGGCCCGGGAAGCCTTGGCCCTTACCGATAAACTAACAAAACCGCTTACTATATGATAGCTTGTTATGAAAACGGATACTGCAAAAAAATCCGCTATTGGAAAATTTGAAACGAAAAAACCGATGAAACCGCCTATTAACCCTGCAAATGCCCCAAATTCTAACAAGTTATACTGATTAAGGATACCCCTTTTTAAAGATTGCCATGCTTTTTTCTGTATGTGCCGTCCCGGTCCAAACATTGTTACAAGCGCTAAGGCCGACATTAACCAACCAAACCACTTTAGCCTGCTACCTGACCACATAAAAATCATAAGACTAAGAGAAATAAAAACAAGAATAAAAGGGCTAATTAAATATTTCTTAGCAAGTTGCATCTCCGCTTCCTGCTCTTCAAAGGCTTTTACCTTTCGGGGATCCCTGATGGAATAGCAAAGATCCGTTAGAGTTTTTTCTATGGCCCCCTTACTAATTTTTACAGGGTCATATGCAATCAAGACCTCTTCATGAGATAAACTTACATGTATATCCTTAATTCCAATACCGTAAAACCATTGGTGCGGTGAGGGTTAAATTAAAAAATACCTCGCTTCCTTAAAGTTGAAAACCAAAAATTGCTAGATGCATTATGTTCAAGGCCATTTCAACCGCATTAAGTGTAATGCCAAAAGGGCATAAAACCAAGGACCGGTTGCGTCAAAAAGACTAACTTAAGTATTAAAATTAAGGTAGCATATGTATATGAATCGGTATATCAAGATTCAACTAGAGGCCGCAACCTTTAACCCATTATGCTTATAAAAGTATGCAAAAATGATCTTTTCTGCAACCCCTCCACCCGTTATTTTCCATGTGGGATTTTCTACTACAAGGGATGAGACGGCAATTTTTTTGCCTCCGATCTCGCCAAATCCCGTAAACCATTGATATAGGCCCGCAGGACTATTGCCGGAAATGGTCCCTGTTTTGCCGCCTACTGTAATGCCCGGGAGCATATATTTATCGAGCACATTGTAAAAATCAGGATGGCCTACGCCCTTTGTGATGGTTTTTACCATCATTTGCCTTAAAACGGAGGCGGTTTTTGCCGTTATTGGACTGCCCATCACCTTGGCTTTTCCGTGGACATAGACGGTTTTTCCATTCGGACCTATTATCTTATCAATGATATAGGGCTTCATAAGCCTTCCTCTGTTAATAATAACGCCAGAGATTAATGCAGCTTGGAGCGGAGTAATTTTTACATTCTTAAAGCCGGCACCGGTGAGTTCCAATTGGTAAAATCTATTGGGTATATCAGCCTCGCTTTTTCGAATATCTAAGATGAAGGGTATCTCGCTGTTGAAATAAAATTTTTTAAAATATTTCTCTAACAAGCTTTTGCCCAAATAAAATCCTGTTACCTTGCCAAAGGCAATGTCGCAAGACTTCGCAAATGCCATACTGAAGGATATTGAGTGTAATCCCTTGTCGATGCCCTGTTTCCAGTAAATTTTATTGGTCCCGTAAAGCACACCGTTAAAACGAATATTGAATCCCGGATAAAAACCCTTTGCTTCTATAGCGGCAGATGCCGTTATTATCTTGGTCAATGAACCCGCGGGATACGTGATGAGGGTTGGAATTACATTCCCTATTTCTTGATTACGTGAATGAGACGATAGCGCCAAGATCGCACCGGTGTCGGGGTTTATTGCTACTAAAATTCCATATGGAACGGCATACTTTTTAAAAGTTTTCTCTGCCTCTTTTTGAATTATCGGCATTATAGTATACACAATCGTGTAACCGTCTATCTTTTGAATGTAATGCCCATCCCTAATCTTATTAAAAATTGGGGGATAATATTTAAAATAAGTCTTTAGGGAATGTACAGAAAACCCTGTATTTAAAAAAATATTAGAACCAACCCGACCCGCTTCATGTTTGTTATTAATAAAGCTTATATGCCTTATGCCCGTTCCCCGCAACCGCTTGCTATGAGTCAGGATATATGATTTGCCAAAGTAGAAAAATCTATAAAAACCATAGATTAAAATAATAAAAAAAATTAAAAATCCAATTACTTTTATTGAAGATATAAAATGATTTTTTTTTCTTTTCCGTCTATTAAGTATCTTTTGATATGACTTCCAATCTTTCATTCTTTCCATGCATAGAAATCCCCATTATAAATAAATCAAAAATCATCTGTGTAATTTGGGTTCCAAACTGGCTACCCGTTGCTTTTTCCGCCAACAACGATCGACGGAATTCTCAGTGTCGGTTGGGCATCCGCTACAGGAACACCTTGCCCATCCTTACCGCATGTTCCGATACCAAATCCTAAATCATTACCCACCATATCTATGTTTTCCAAAACCTTAGGTCCATTTCCCATAAGAGTCGCACCGCTAACCGCATTGCATAGTTTCCCATTTTTTATGGCATATCCTTCCGTAACATCAAACACAAAATCTCCCGTAACCGTATTAACTTGTCCTCCGCCCATCTTTTTCACGAAAAGACCATCATCGACACTTTTTATAATATCTTCCGGTAGAGAATTGCCAGATGCTATCATAGTATTGGACATTCTGACTATAGGATAGTTCTCGTAAGACTGTCTCCTGCCGTTTCCGGTGAGTTCATACCCGTATTTAATATTGGATAACCTATCGGTCATATATTTTTTTAACACACCGTCCTTCACGAGTATATTTTTATCTGAGAACGTTCCCTCGTCATCAAATCTGTAAAAACCCCGTTTGCCGGCTAAAGAAGAGTCATCTATGACTGTTATTAATTTTGATGTTACCTGCTCTCCGATCTTGCCGGAATAAACGCTCAAACCACTCCCGGCAATATCTGCTTCCAATCCGTGGCCAATAGCCTCGTGTATCATCGTTCCACCAGCTTCACTAGATAATACCACAGGCATGGTTCCTGATGGCGCAAATGGCGCATCAAGCTGGGTCAACGCACGCTCTAAAGCCCTTTTCGCAATATCTTCCACTGCAACATCATCGAAAAACTCAAAACCTACAAATCCCCCCGATACATCATATCCGACCTCTACCTTTTTTTCGTTAGATACTACAACCTGCGTTAAAAATACTAAATTCTCTCTATAATCCCTTACGAAATCTCCAAGTGAATTTACTATCACTACATCTTGCTTATAATCTACATAGGTAACATTTACCTGGACAACCCTTTTATCGAAATCCCATGAAAATTTAACGGCAGGCTCTACCTTTTTCAATTTTTCTTCTATCGGAACACTAGTTACATCCCTAATGATTTGAAAATCTACCCTTGAGTGTTTCTCGTTAAAGTTTAAGGGGGCAATTTCATCCATATTTTTTCTATTACTATATGCAGCTTTTTTTAAATTTTTTGCGATTTGTATGAGATTTTTCTCATTTAAATTATTTGTATAAGCATAATATGTCTTTTTGTTTGAAATAAGCCGAAGACCTGCCCCTTGAATTATTCCGCTGATTGCTTTTTCAAGCCTCTTCCCCTCGTTTGACAGCAAGGTAGATGCCTTAGATTCTATAAATATATCCACAAAGTCTTCTTCATTTACTTTTGCATTTGCAATAATGCTGTTGAAATTCATATTTTCTATATCCATTTTGTCCTCTGTTGTGTAATTAAACTAAGATTATATCATTGCTACGACACTGTAACACCGTAGATTTTAACATAAGATTGTTTATTTATAAAGATTTTTATATAATTCATACATAGTCAACTTAAACTAACTAAAAATAGGATATTAAAATTCTTATGAGCGATACCTCACTTTTCATAAATCTAAAAAATTTAAAACACAATATATATCAAATAAAATCACTCAGGTTAGCCAAAACCAAAACCATAATTGCAATCCTAAAATCCGATGCATATGGTCATGGAATTGTTCATACTGCCAATACGCTTATTGAAAACGGCATAAACTTTTTTGGAATCATCCATATGGAAGAGGCATTTACTATTCACAAAAACCACCCTTGCGCAAAGCTTTTAATGCTAACGGGCATTCATGATCATGATATAAAAGAAGCATGCGACATGGATTTAAGTATTGCCGTCTTTAGTTTGGACTACCTTAAAATACTCTTAAATAAAGTAAAAGAGGTTAGAACACCTGTGAACTTACATATACAGTATAATTCCGGAATGAATAGGCTAGGGCTTAACGATTCGGATGTGGACAAAGCGATAGAAATTATAAAAGAAAATAAACATTGCCTCAATATGGAAGGTTTTTTTAGCCACTTATCATCTGCTGGAAATGATATCGAATATACAGATTTTCAGCTCAAAAATTATAAAAATACATTAACAAAATTTAAAAAGATGAATATTGCGCCTCGCTACGTCCATATAAGCGCAAGCTCTGCACTCTTAAATAATAAAATAACAACCGATTTCTCCAATACTGTAAGACCAGGGGTATCGCTTTACGGTATAAATCCAAATTCGGAAAGCTATCCAAATTTAAATCTTAAACAGTTAATGACATTGAAATCTAAGATCATACAGATTCGTAAGATAAAAAAAGGAACATTTATATCTTACGATAACACATTTAAGTCTCCTTGCAACATGCTAACAGCTACTATAGCCGCCGGTTACGATAACGGCATACCTAGACTACTATCCAACATCGGTAGGGTTTTAATAAGGGACCAATTCGCAGACATTTTGGGCAGGGTGACGATGAATATGACGGTTGTGGATATAACAAAAATAAGCGGTGTAAAAGTAGGCGATGAGGCCATAATTGTGGGAAAAGGACTTACAAACAGTATTGATTTAAAAGAAATAGCATTAAAAGCCCAAACGATTCCGTATGAAATATGCCTCAACTTAGGAAAATCCAATACAAAAACATACACATCCTGAAAACAAAAAGCCCACCTTACAGGCGGGCCTAATATATAATCAAAATAAAAGCGGCACAAACTTAGACCGCGTTAACCTCTTTCACCTCAGGTATACGCTCTTTAAGCAAGCGCTCGATTCCGCCCTTTAATGTCATTATGGAACCCATGCAACCGGCGCAGGCACCCTTGAGCCTGACATTAATAGTTCCATCGTCCAAAATATCTACCAACTCAACATCTCCTCCGTCAAATTGCAAAGACGGCCTAATCTCATCTAACACCTTTAATACTTGATCTCGATCTAAAGCCATTATCAAACCCTCCCTTGTATATACGAATACACAGTATTTAATTTTTCACTAAACCATCACGTAGCATATACATGCTACCATTAACTGTACCTAATGTCAAGAATTTCAAATTCCTTGACACCCTTAGGAACATTTATAACTACCTCATCCCCCACACATCTGCCTATTAATGCCCTGGCAATAGGAGAGCTAAGCGAAATCTTGCATTTTTTTATATCAGATTCGGTATCTCCGACAATTCGATACTCTACCTCCTTGCCGGTGTCTAAATCAAACAATCTTACAAATGCGCCAAAAACAACCTTTTCCTCGCAAATTTTAGATGTATCCACAACATTTGCCCTTGCTATTTTATCCTCTAATTCCAATATCTTTCCTGCAAGGAAACTTTGTTTTTCCTTTGCGGCGTGATACTCCGCATTCTCGGATAAGTCTCCGTGAGCTATGGCCTCTTCTATCGCCTTAATATTAGCCGGCCTTTCCACCGATTTTAGTCGTTTTAACTCTTTAACGATATTACTATAACCTTCCTTTGTGATCGGAAAAGATTTATCTATCATTGACAATGCTATTCACCTCCTACATTATATGTCTTTATAGTAATCCTGCAACGCCGTAACTGACAGGTCTTGCTCCCTTAATGCCTTTATTGCCAAACATGAAGCAACAGCGCCCCTAATTGTCGTACAATAAGGCAAGGAAAACTCTATGGCACTTCTTCTTATTATATATGAATCCTCCAAGGATTTCATCCCTCTTGGCGTATTGAAAATCATTGCAATTTCCTTATTCTTAAGAGCGTCAATTATGTGCGGTCTGCCCTCTTTTACCTTATTTATTTTTTTATTTTTAATATTTAATCTATCTAAATACTCCGACGTCCCCTTAGTGGCAAATATATTAAAACCCATATCTATCAAGGGCATTGAAATATCTCTTAAATATTTTTTATCCTCATCCTTAACGCTTATTAAAACGGTGCCCGATAACGGAAGATTTTGCCCGGCGGCTATTTGAGATTTAGCATAGGCCATTCCGAAACTTTTATCTATTCCCATTACCTCGCCTGTAGAACGCATTTCCGGCCCAAGCACGGGGTCAACATTAGAGAATTTAGAAAATGGAAATACAGCCTCTTTAACGCAGTAATAATCTATGTTAAACGACCTGCCGAGCCCGAACGAATCAAGCTTTTCCCCCAAAAGAATTTTGGTAGCAAGCTTAGCAACCGGAACGCCTGTCGCCTTGCCAACAAACGGTATAGTCCTTGATGCCCTTGGATTAACCTCTATAATATAAATATCATTGTTTTTGACAGCATATTGAATATTAATAAGCCCCATAATTTTAAATTCAAGACAAATCGTTTCCGTTATATCTTTTATCCTTTCGATAGTACCACTATCCAAAGAAAATGCCGGCAATGAACACGCACTGTCCCCCGAATGAACGCCAGCTTCCTCTATATGTTCCATTATTCCAGCAATATAAACGGATTTAGAGTCGCTTAGAGCATCAACATCTACCTCGATAGCATCTTCTAAAAATTTATCTATCAGAATAGGAAAAGAAATATCTTGCTTAGATATCTTTTCGATATATTTACGCAGATTATCCTTATTATGGATAACTTCCATAGCTCTACCGCCCAAAACATAAGATGGCCTGAGTAGAACTGGAAACCCGATTAGGGTAGAATTTTTATAAACATCCTCCTCGTTAAATGCCATAGAACTATTCGGCTGAGACAGGTTTAAAGCCTTAATTATTTCCTTAAACTTCTCTCTATCTTCTGCCATATCTATATATTTAAAGGGAGTCCCAAGTATTTTGATACCTATTGAGTCAAATTCTTTGGCTAACTTAAGAGGCGTTTGCCCGCCAAATTGTAATATAACCGGCGGATTATCTTCTGCAGATTCAATACTCATAACATTTTCCGCCGTTAACGGCTCAAAATACAATCTTGATGATGTATCATAGTCCGTTGAAACAGTTTCGGGATTGCAATTAACCATTATTGAAGAATAACCGCTTTCCTCCAGAGCCAAAGCGCAGTGAACGCAACAATAGTCAAATTCTATCCCCTGCCCTATTCTATTTGGACCGCTCCCTAAAATAACCACCTTTTTACCCTCTAACGGCTCAACCTCGTTAAACTTATCATAAGATGAATACATATAGGGCGTAGCAGCCTCAAATTCGGCAGCGCATGTATCTACTTTTTTGTAAACCCTTAGTATATTATTTTTCTCACAAGTATCGAATACCTGCATCTCGACTTCCTTAATTAAGGATATCGTTTTCCCATCTTTTTTTAAATAATCTTCGGGGGAAATATGCCTTCCGTCTTTGCATTTTGCGGTTAACTTTGCGATAATCCAGTTAGAGAATCCAAATTCTTTGGCTTCTCTAAGAAGCGGGATATTATCCCTTATATCTTGAATAGAAAAAAGACTTCTTTCAAGTTCTATGATAAGTTTAATCTGGTTTAAAAACCATTTATCTATTTTGGACAGTTCATGAATCTCATTAATGGTGAGGTTTATCCTAATGGCATCGGCTATCAAAAAGAGCCTCTTGTAATCGCTATTCTTTATTAGATGCTTTATTTCCTCTTTGATTACATCCACATCCTGTTTCTTAGCAACATCACTGCAAGATAATAAATCTAATCCGTAAAGAGATTCAATCCCGTAATTACCATTTTCTAGCGACCTAGAAGCTTTTTGAAGTGAGCTTATAAATGTCCCACCTATTGCCATGACCTCACCAACCGACTTCATGTGAGTCGTCAAGATATTATCGGTTTGAGGAAACTTTTCAAATGTAAAACGGGGCATTTTCGTAACAACATAGTCTATTGACGGTTCAAAACATGCAAGTGTCTTCTTTGTAATATCATTGGTAATTTCATCCAAAGTATAGCCCACCGCTAACTTTGCCGCAATCTTAGCTATTGCAAATCCGGTCGCCTTTGACGCCAAACTTGAGCTTCTCGAAACCCTGGGATTCATCTCTATGACATACACTTTATCGGAATTAGGATCAAGGGCAAATTGAATATTAGAACCCCCTGTTTCGACCCCTATCTCCCGCATAATCTTCACAGAATAATCGCGGAGTTTCTGCAAATCATTATCGTTTAAGGTTTGGACCGGTGCAACGGTAATAGAGTCCCCCGTATGGATACCCATAGGATCAAAATTTTCTATAGAACATATGATTATAGTATTTCTATTCTTATCCGTCATAACCTCAAGCTCAACCTCTTTATACCCTATAACCGACTTCTCAATTAATATCTCGCCAACGGGACTTGCCTTTATTCCATTTAATGCAAACTCCGCAAACTCTTCTATATTATACGCAATGCTTCCACCTGTTCCTCCAAGTGTAAAAGATGGTCTTATAATTATAGGGAAGCCAATGCCTTTTTGAACATCATAGGCATCATCCATTCCGGCGGCAAAATCACCTTCTAAAACGGGCACCCCTATTGCTTCCATACTTTTCTTAAAATATCTTCTATCTTCTGATTTTCTGATAGCATCAACACTTGCGCCTAAAATTTTTAATCCATACTGTTGTAAAACTCCGTCTTCGTGCAGTTCTAGCGTTAAGTTAAGGGCAGTCTGCCCGCCAAGTGTAGGTAATATACTATCTGGCCTTTCTTTTTCTATAATTTTTGCAAGAAATTTCCTTGTTAATGGCTCAATATAGGTTTTGCTCGCGTAGTCGGGATCAGTCATTATGGTCGCCGGATTGGAATTTACAAGTATAACCTCATAGCCTTCCTCTAGTAAGGCTTTCGCCCCCTGCGTACCGGAATAATCAAATTCCGCCGCCTGCCCTATCACGATAGGACCGGAGCCTATCACTAAAATTTTCTTTATATCACTTCTTTTAGGCATAATTTTATTAAATAATTCAATTTTTTGGTTAAAATATTAAAGAACTGTCCTCCTGAAAATATCCCGTTAAATTTGCATTCGTCATATCTAAAATAGCTTCCGCGTACTCCTCATCGGTTATTTTTCTATTGATATTTGAATTATAGATCGCCTTGTACGCCGGAAAATATTGCTTCATAAGGCTCACGGGAATATCTTCGCCAAGCTCTTCTGCGATAAATTTAAAAGAATCCTTATATCCGCTTATTCCGGCAGGTAACGCAAGGTGTCTGATCATAAGACCAGAAACAGCAACACCCTGCTCATTAACAACAAGTTCCTTAACCTGATTATACATATTCCTTAGGGCCAATTTGTTTACCTCGACATAATCCTTAACCCCCGAATATCTTAGCGCATCTTTATTACTTGAATATTTAATATCAGGAAGATATATATCAACAATCTCATTTAATAAATCAAGTAATGTTTCAGACTCATATCCTGAACTGTTATAAACTATCGGGATAGAAAGCCCCATCTTTTTTGATAAAAATATAGACTCCGCAACAAATGGCATAAAATGAGAAGATGAAACTAAATTAATGTTGCAGGCACCTTTTTCCTGGAGCTTGAACATGCCCTCCGCAAGCTCTTTTGTGTCATATAAATTTCCGATGCAATATCTGCTAATCGGATAATTCTGGCAAAATTTACACTTTAGTGGACATCCGCTAAAAAATATTGCCCCTGAACCGGTTATGCCGGATACAGGAGGCTCTTCCCCAAAGTGAAGGTTAATACTTGCGATCCTTAATTTATCCCCTGCACCACACAAGCCCTTTTCTCCGCCCATCCTATCTGCCCTGCACCTTCTGGGACAAAGTTCGCATGGGCGCATCAAATCATAAAGCCCATCAATCTTCTCCGAAAATTCCTTATCGGAAAGAGCCGAGTATGCCGGTAATGAATACGCTGACTTTAGTTTCATTTGTGTAAATTTTCACCAAACTGCCCGGAACAATTAAAAATTATTTTTTATTACTCAAACATAACTCTTTAAACTCTGAAAAAAGATATCTAGAATCCCTCGGTCCGGGAGAGCTTTCAGGATGATATTGAACTGAAAACGCCTTTAAGGGCACATTTTTGATACCTTCAACTGTATTATCGTTTAGGCTTACGTGCGTTAATTTTGTGTCTTTTGATATATAATTGGTAGCGCTTGATAAGCTGACGCAAAAACCGTGATTCTGAGAAGTTATCTCTACATTTGAGGTTTTAAGGTTTTTAACGGGATGATTTATTCCGTGATGTCCGAATTTAAGCTTATATGTATCAAGTCCAAACGATAAAGCCAACAATTGGTGCCCTAAGCATATTCCGAAAATTGGTTTTTCGCCTAGCAAACTCTTTAATATTTCTATTTCTGCTTTCATAGTTTTAGGGTCACCCGGTCCATTCGATAGAATAATTCCGTCCGGTTTGGTTTTAAGTATCTCTTGTTTGGAAAATACATGGGGAACAACCGTCACATTTGCATTTAAAGCATTTAAGCATCTTATGGTATTGCGCTTAACGCCATAATCTATTATTGTTACGTTAAACTCGGCAGATTCAACCATTTTAGCGTAAACTTTGGTAGTAGAAACATTTTTTACAAGGTTTAAGCCCTCCATCCTCGGTAAACGGGCAAGTTTACTCCTGATACATGTAATCCCTGATTCTTTCGGGGCAATATACACATTGATCGAACCCTCCTTCCTTAGATTTATCGCTAAGTATCTTGTATCGATCCCCGAAATAAGCGGAAAACCGTGAGCATTGATAAATTCAGACAGACTTTTTGAGGCACTGAAGTGGGAAAATTCCTCGACATAATTTTTTGTTACAAGACCCGATACCCATACCCTTTCCGATTCACAATCCGTATCGTTTATACCGTAATTACCAATCATAGGATAGGTCATAAGAACAACCTGCCCATTATACGAAGGATCGGTAATTAATTCTTGGTAACCGTTCATAGCGGTATTAAAAACTATCTCGCCACCGGATTCTATTACCTTGCCCTCGTAGTACCCCTCGTAATATTTCCCCGTATCTAACATAAGCAGGGCTTTCTCTTTATTTAGATTACTCATATTTATAATTTAAATTTAGGATAATCAATTTACCTTGAATAAATTGGCATTAACAACGACATACATGGGTAATCCAATAAAATTCATATTGATAAAAGGAGAATTTTTACTAATCGATTTAATCTTGTCTTTTGTGAATATCCACTTTTTATTAACATCAATAATAGTTATATCCCCTATAAACCCGTTTTTTATAGCCCCTCTATCACCCAAATTCAAAATTTTTGCGGGGTTGAAGGACATGAGCTTTGATATATCCGTTAGCGTTAATCTTTTCTCGTTGTACAACCTTAATGTTAAGGGGAGCGATGTTTGTAGTCCTATAATCCCAAATGGCGCATCGTCCAATGTGGTATCCTTTTCATCTTCTGTGTGAGGAGCATGATCGGACGCCACAACATCTATCGTTCCATCCGACAAAGCCTCTTTTACAGCGATAACATCTTCTTCCGTTCTTAATGGAGGATTCATTTTAGCATTTGTATTATAGCCTAAAAGCGAATCCTCTGAAAGGGTAAAATAATGCGGACAGGTTTCGCATGTAATAGCTACGCCCGCCTTTTTTGCCCGTCTGATTATATCAATTGAGCCTTTAGTGGAAACATGCGCAATATGAAGCGTTGCATCATAATATTCGGCAAGCATCACATCCCTTGCGACACCTATGTCTTCGGCAATACTGGGAATTCCGGCAACCCCAAGCCTTTGTGAGATAACGCCCTCGTTCATCACGCCTTTTCCCCGCAATGTAACATCCTCACTGTGAGAGATAACCGGCAAATCAAATGTTTTGGCATACAAAAGCGCGCCGGCCATAAGCGAACTATTCTCCACAGGGTTTCCATCGTCACTTATTGCAACTGCGCCGGATTCTTTCAACTCACCTATATTGGCCAAAGATATTCCATCTAAACCCTTTGAAATAGCTCCGATAGGAAAAAGATTGAGCAAATTGAGAGACCTTGCGCTATTAAGTAAAAAACTGTTTACGGCTTTAGAATCATTTGAGGGATTGCTGTTCGGCATGCAACAAATAGATGTGAACCCGCCGGCTATCGCCGCCTCCATTCCAGACTTAATGTTTTCTTTATATTCAAAACCCGGCTCCCTCAGGTGAACGTGCATGTCTATCAGTCCAGGCAAAACAACCATATTTGTCACATCCACTATTGCAATATCTTTCGCGATTTTTGTTCCTATGAAGTCCTTTATTACCCCATTTTCTATATAAATATCCCTTTTAACCTCGGTCTCGGTAGACGGGTCTACGACTATCCCATTTTTTATGATAAATTTCCGCATATACTTAATTTTTTTGTGCACCAAGTAAAATATAAAGGCATGCCATTCTTATCGCCACACCGTTTTCAACCTGCCTTAGAATACGGGTTTTATTTGCATTAATGATACTGCCTGCTATTTCAACATCACGATTTACGGGACCAGGATGAAGCACTATTACATCCTTTGATGCCAAGGATAATAGATCTGTTGTTAATTTAAAAAAATTCCTATACTCTTCCATAGACGGTATTGAATGATGACTATCCCTTTCCTTTTGAATTCTGAGCATTATTATAACATCTGCATTTTTCACCGCTTCATTTATATTCTTTGCAAATTTCACATTCCATAGATTCTGAAAATCCTTACGCCTGGGCAAGAGGGAATGTGGCCCATATAAATAAATATCCGCCCCAAGCTTAGATAGCCCGTACATATTAGATCTTGCGACCCTAGAGTGGTAAATATCACCTATAATCGCCACTTTAAGAGAGCGTATATCCTCCTTTTCCTCCAAGATAGTCATAATATCTAAAAGACATTGGGTCGGATGCTCGTTTATACCATCACCTGCATTTATGACAGATGCATTTGTTATTTTGGATATAAAATGCGGCGCGCCGGATTCATAATGCCTTACAACGAATGCATCCGGTTTCATGGCTTCTAAATTCAGTATCGTATCCTTTAAACTTTCTCCCTTTGCAACCGAACTCTGCGGAATACTTATATTTAACAAATCTGCGCTTAGTCTCTTTTGCGCAATCTCAAACGATGCCCTTGTTCTCGTGGATGGTTCGTAAAAAAGATTGACAACGGTTTTGCCCCTTAAAGTTGGAACCTTTTTTATATTTTTTAATGATATTTTTTTGAATTCCCTTGCGGTCTCTATGAAATAATAGATATCGGACTCGGTAAGATCGTTAACAGAAATGAGGTCTTTTTTATCGAAGCTCATTGAAAATTAGAATATTATTTTTTAATAACTTTATCAACACATTTTTCTTTGCTCAAAATATCCACATGTATATTATTATTCTTTCCCGCTCTAATCTTCTTTCCCACAAAATCCGCACATATAGGCAACTCTCTTCCGCCTTTATCAATAAAAACTGCGAGTTTAATGCTATTAGGTCTCCCAAAATCAAAAATCTCGTCTATCGTCGCCCTGACCGTCCTGCCGCTATTTATCACATCGTCGACTAAAATAATATCCTTGCCTTCTATATCAAACGGTAACTCTGTCGATTTAACCGATTTTTTTATTCTAAAGGGATCATCCCTATACAGGGTCATGTCTATGTAGCCAATTTCACAATCTACCCTAAAACGATCCTTGATATCTTCCTTTATTAGATTAGCCAATGGGACTCCCCCCTCCTTTATGCCTATTATAACGATGTTGGCTAAATCAAAAGTCGGATTCAGTTTATCTTCTATTGCCCTTAAAATGGAATCTATAAAACCGTTTAAAATATCGCTTGTTGCAAAATTATCAAAAAGCATGCCTTTGTTTGATCTTTTAAAATCACCCAATTTAACCATTTGTCATTTTACCTGCCTTATATTTAAAGGAACAGTCTGGAATCCTTTTAAAAAATCTTTTATAATAAACATCAAAATGATTTCTGAGATTCCACGAGAAGTAAATAATAAACGCTTGTCCTATAACATCTCTATACGGCACAAAACCCCAATATCTTGAATCTAAACTATCATCCCTATTGTCTCCCATAACAAAAAGCTTGCCCTTTGGAACTATTACGGGTCCATAATTATCCCTTGGAGAATCATAGCCAGACATTATATTATTCGATATCCATCTGGCACTCTTGCAATAATATAGGTGATCGTTTATATAAACCCTATTATTAATAATCTGAATTTTATCTCCTGGCGTTCCAACAACCCTTTTTATGAAATCAATCCCCGGTTGAAGATTATACCTATTTGCATAAGGAAACTTAAAGACTATTACCTGCCCCGTTTTAGGATGAGACATACGAATAATAGACTTTGTGAAGGGGACATGAATACCGTAAACAAACTTATTAACTAATATATGGTCTCCGGGCACAAGATCCGGCTCCATCGAGCCAGAGGGTATCTTAAATGCTTGCACAATAAATGTTCTGAAAAAAAGAGCAATAATTATTGCTACAACTATTGCCTTGAAATAATCCCATAAAGTATTTTTACGCATAAAGTAAATGTAATAATTTTAAATTAAACTGATAAAATATGTACAATAAACCGATCGATAACCTTTCAAATTATATCAATTTTTTTATTTGAAGTCTATAAATTAAAACCTGCCGATATACGCCGCGGTTTCAAAATTAATTTCGTTGATATATAATATAAGCAATCCGATTAATTTTACCGCTAATATCTTATTAGTTTAAACCCCCTGAAATGGAAAATTTGGATATAAAGAATCACGCAGAAATATCGTTGAATAAGGGCAAGAGTAAACGTATTCATTCCAAGTGGCTTATACTTGCAATATCCGTTACGGCCTCCTTTATGGCAATATTGGATATCAATATTGTAATCGTTGCATTACCGACAATGATGTCACACTTTGGCGTAAATGTCACAACCATTGATTGGGTTATGATTGCTTACACGATAACATACTCTATCATTATACTTCTCACAAGTTACCTGAGTAGAAAATACGGGTTAAAGATACCGTTTATAATATCCATCATCTGTTTCCTTATCGGTTCAGCCTTTTGCGGCTTTGCCCCATCTTATAACTTTTTGATCCTATTTAGAGTTATCCAAGGCATCGGGGGGGCCGGGCTTATACCTATTTCCATTAGTTTAATAGCGAAATATTTCAAGGCATCCGAGAGAGGAACTGCCATGGGAATATGGACTATCGGAATAATGGTCGCCCCGGCATTAGGGCCCATCATAGGCGGATATTTCGTAGACTATGTAGATTGGAGAATGATATTTTATTTCAATGTCCCTATCGGGATACTTTTGCTTTTGGCCTCCTTTTTACTACTCAAAAAAGATACACCGCTGAAACCATTTACAAAGAAGTTTGACTATGCGGGTTTTATTCTAATCGCAATAAGCCTTGGTACCCTGCTGTATGTTTTGAATGAGGGACAAGCATTAGGATGGAATTCCCCTTCAATCATATCAATTGAATTAATATGCGGAATCGCACTAGTCTCATTTATAATTGTCGAAATATTCTCCAATCGTTATCTAATGGATTATTCTTTATTTAAAAATAATAATTTTTTATCCGGAAATATTGTCAATATGATAAGGGCCGGCAGTATTTTTAGTACACTTTTTTTATTGCCTATATTTATCGAAGATATACTCGGCTACAACGCAATGCATGCCGGATATTTAATGGTGCCGTTTGCCGTTGCCGTTGCCGTTATATCACCTGTTGCGGGAAAAATTGCCGATAAATATAAATATGGTCCTAAATATTTACTTGTGGCAGGTATGCTGATTTTTGCCTTGGCAAATTTTCAATTAGGGAGCATCTCACTGCAAACATCTATCCCGTTTATTGTCTATAATCAATTTATCAGAGGGGTAGGCGTAGGCCTTATAAACGCACCGGTTATGATGGTTGTGATAAATTCTGCCAGCTCAGAACAGATACCCGACGCATCGGCGCTGTATAATGTTTTATTCCAGATAGGCGCATCGTTTGGCATAGCGTGGTCGGGAAGCGAGCTTGTGATAAGACAGATTTACCATTTAAATCAATACACGAAGGATATTAACTACAATTTTTATGCATTTAGCCATATAATAAATATTCTGCGTGAAAACATAATGAAAAATGGAAACTCCATAACCAGGGCGATCGGACACCCATCCAACCCTATCAAAATTCTTGATTATTTAATTCATGAATTATCTCTAATCGGCGCATACGGTGATGTTTATATGATTTTGGGTTATTTGTGTACCTTGGGGGCAATATGCGCTATGTTTGTGAAGGGCAATAGAGGAAGAAAATCAAATTAAAGGTAAAAGTTTTCTATACTTTAAGTATAGAAAGAAACGCCTCCTGGGGAATTTCCACCGAACCTATATTTTTCATCTTCTTTTTGCCTTCTTTTTGCTTTTCCAGCAGCTTTCTCTTCCTGGTAATATCGCCGCCGTAACACTTTGCAAGGACATTTTTCCTTAAAGCTTTAATTTCTTCTCTTGCTATAATCTTAGACCCTATTTGTGCCTGAAGAACGACCTCGAACAATTGCCTCGGGATCAGAGTTCTAAGTTTTTCAACGATATTTTTTCCGCGAGTATAGGCCTTATCCCTATGGACAATAACAGAAAGAGCATCAATAGGATCCTTGTTAACGAGAATCTCAAGCTTTATCATATTTGACGCCCTATAACCATTAATCTCATAATCAAAAGATGCATAACCTTTCGACATTGATTTGAGCTGGTCGTAAAAATCTAGAACCATCTCGGACAGCGGCAAATCGTAAACGAGTTGAACCCTATTTTTAGTGATATATTTTAACTCAACCTGTTGCCCTCTTTTTTCAATACAAAGAGCCATGATCTTACCCAAGAATTGTGTTGGAACATAAATATTAGCCCTGATAAAAGGCTCCTCAATATAGTCAACATCCTGAATAGAAACTGCATCAGACGGCGGAAACTTCATAGGATTAAGCGCCTGCCTCACTTCGCCTGTTTTTGTAACAATATTATAAAGAACGGTAGGTGATGTCGAAATTAAATCAAGATTATACTCCCTTTCCAGTCTCTCAACTATTATTTCCATGTGTAAAAGTCCCAGAAATCCGCATCTAAATCCAAATCCTAAGGCAAGAGAGCTCTCCGGTTCGTAGGAAAACGAGGGATCGTTAAGTTTAAGTTTCTCGATTGAATCTTTAAATTCGCCGTAATCGCTTGCATCTATAGGATAAATTCCTGCAAACACCATAGGTTTTGGCTCTTTAAAACCGCGCAGAGGAACATCGGCGGGGGTTTTTTTTAGGGTAATAGTATCCCCTATTTTAAATCTGGCGGTATCTTTTATATTTGCAATAATAAAACCAACATCTCCGGCACTCAAGCGGCCTAATTCCGTCATATATGGACTGTAAATACCCACTTTTTGAACCTCGTAGGAAGCGCCTGAACTCATAAGCATTATATTGTCTCCCGGAACAACATTACCGTCAAATATTCTAACAAGCGCTACGACCCCTTGATATACATCAAACCATGAATCAAAGATTAAGGCCTTGAGGGGAGCAGTCGGTTCACCCTTTGGTGCAGGAACTTCATCTATTATCGTCTCAAGTATCTCCCTTATGCCTATACCTTCTTTAGCACTTGCCAAGATAGCATTCTCGGCGTCAAGTCCGACAACTTCCTCGATCTCTCCCTTTGTTTTTTCGGTATCTGCGCTTGGTAAGTCAATTTTGTTTATAACCGGAATGATAGCTAAATTCATATCGGAGGCAATGTAGACATTAGCAAGTGTCTGCGCCTCAACACCCTGCGTAGCGTCAACAACAAGGAGCGCACCCTCGCATGCGGCTAGAGACTTTGAAACCTCGTAGGAAAAATCCACGTGACCAGGCGTATCAATGAGATTAAGTAAATAATGCTCCCCCTTGTAAGTATAATTTAGCCGGACGGTTTGGGCTTTTATTGTAATCCCTCTTTCACGTTCAAGCTCCATATTATCGAGGAACTGTGCAACTTTTTCTCTTTCGGTTATTGCTCCGGTAAAGTCAAGAAATCTATCGGCAAGGGTGGATTTTCCGTGGTCTATATGCGCTATAATTGAAAAATTTCTTACGTTTTTAATTTCCATTAACGTGGTTGATATATTTGATAATCGCAAGCAAACCCATAAGCCGGGTTCTGTATGAATTAGTCATTTCTCTGTAATGCGAACAACCCGAAAACCATAGAAGGCGAGCAACCTTAAAGTTTTCCTATTTGTTCTTGCTCCTAACGGGGCTTGCAATGGTCGCTATTTACACAGCGCCCAGGTGAGCTCTTACCTCGCCATTTCACCCTTACTGTGATGATAAATCATTACAGCGGTATATTTTCTGTTGCGCTTTCCTTAAAGTTACCTTTACCGGTATAAAGCGGCGTTATGCTCTGCGGAGCCCGGACTTTCCTCAAAAACCTCATTAATAAAGATCTTTGCGACTAACTGTTTTTGCTTGCGAACTGTCTTTTATTTTAACAGTTTATGTTATAATTTACAATTTACAAAAATTTCCTGATAGAAAATATAGTTCCTATTGACGGTATACATCAATGCTAAACTTACTTTTTTGCTGTTTTTTTCTTTCCTTTCGAAACAAAAGTTTGGTCAGGCACAGTCTCTACGAGGGCATCCTTATCCTTCTCCACGTAAAGTATTCTTGAACAAATCGGACACTGCATAAATAATGCTTCAGATAAAAGCTCGTTAAATTGCTGGGGAGGAAGCATCCTATAACACCCGGTACAAGCACCTGACTGCGTCACTGGAATTATGGCGGGCAATTTATTGCTCTTCTTTATCGTTTCATACACAGCATAATACTCTTTTTTTATTTTATCAACAAGTGCAATTTTTTTGTCGTCAAAATCTTTTTTTACAGAATTCAGCTCTAGCTCTTGTTCCTTGTATTCATTATTCTTTTTGGCAAGGTTGTCCGATAACTCATTAATCTCATTTTGTAGTTGCGACATCTCATCATTCAATGCATCTTTATCGGTTAAAAAAGACAATATATCGTCGTCCGATTTCTTTTTCAACGCTTCATTGTCTCTTATACTTTTTTGCATTGCGTTGTATTCTTTATTGGTCTGAATAAGCTTTTGAGCATCTTTCATTTTAGCTACTCTGTCATCATACAATTTTCCGTTAATTTCTTCTGCAACTATTTTTTTATTTAATTCCCCGGACTCTTCCTTTAGCCTTTCATGCCTTTCTTTCTTTGTATTGATGGCAAGCTTGATCTCCTCAATGTTGCTTAATATTCTTTTTGCACCTTCCTTGAATTTCAACAAATGCATATCAATATTTTGGACCTCTATAACAAATGAAATCTGCTCGTTCAAATCGCTCCTCCTTTATAATTTATAGTTAAAAAACGGATTATTATCCCCATTATTTTCTATTACAGGGGTATCAAACTCTTTCATTAAGATATCTCTAAGAATAGTTGTAAAATGATGCTCCGTATCAAAATGCGAAAGTTCCACTAAACAAATGCCGTTTTTATTTGCCTTTATAGCATTGCTGTGCGTTAGCTCGGAAGATATTAAAACATCACAATTATTTTTGAGGGCCTCATCTATAAACGAAAACCCGCTTCCAGAAACAACGGCAACCTTTTTAATCTCTTTATTTAACCCTCCGCAATAGTGCATAAACAAAGGATTAAATTCATTATTTATTTTCTCTAATAGATTTTTAAAATTAAAATAGGATTTTGAATGAAAACTTCCCATAGCCCCCATACCGTCATAAATATTACTTCTAATATCATAAAGGGGGTACAAATCAAAAGCAACTTCTTCGTAAGGGTGGGTATTTTTAAGCGCTTCTATTGTTTCGTCTATGTCTTTTTCATCAATTATAATCTCGAGTTTGGACTCAGAAACAAATGACGTCTCCCCGCGATTACCACTAAAGGGGTTTGCTTCCGAAAGAGGTTTGAAGGAACCAATCCCTCTGCTTTCAAAGGAACAATTTTCATAGTTTCCTATTTTGGGATTTGCATATTTAAAAAGGATATCTCTCACCTGTTTTACGTACCCCTTTGGAATAAAAACAGAAAACTTATATAACTTGCCCTTACAAGGTTTTAAGGGTAAGACCTCTCTAACGCCAAGCTTATTCGCAATGTAACGGCTCATTGAATATCGCGAGGAATCCAAATTGGTATGCATCGAATAGACACATATTCTATTTTTAACAAGTAAACTAAAAACTTTACCGTCCTCGGAATCTAAATCCACCGAACGTGCAGGGTGAAAAAAAACAGGATGATGAATCAAGATAAGGTTAAAACCCCTCTCGACCGCAAGATTGACACACCTCTCCGTTGGATCTAATGATGTTATGATACCAGAAAGACACTCATTGATTAATTTTATCTGGTACCCCGAGTTATCCCATTTTTCCTGAAGGCGTAGCGGGATCAAACTCTCTAATTTATCAACGACATCTTTTATTAATAATGACATTTTTAAAATGGTGGGCCCACCCGGGTTCGAACCAGGGACCAACCGGTTATGAGCCGGCCGCTCTACCAGCTGAGCTATAGGCCCTAAAATCCACTACTTTGCAAATGTTTTAAGTCTTTTGGAACGACTTGGATGTCTAAGCTTCCTTAATGCTTTAGCCTCTATCTGTCTAATTCTTTCTCGCGTAACCCCAAACTCCTGCCCGACTTCCTCTAATGTATGATCAGACTTTCTTCCGATGCCAAACCGCATACGTAACACCTTTTCCTCTCTTTCGGTGAGCGTGGACAAGACCTTTCCTGTCTGCTCCTCAAGGTCAGTATTAATGGCCGCTTCTAATGGAAGAACGGTAGATTTATCCTCAATAAAATCCCCCAAGTGACTGTCTTCTTCCTCACCTATCGGAGTCTCTAAGGATATTGGCTCCTTTGCTATTTTCAAAACCTTTCTGACCTTGTCTATAGGAAGATCCATCCTTTCCGCAATCTCTTCCGGTACAGGTTCCCTTCCGATATCTTGAACTAAAGATCTGGATGTTCTTATTAATTTATTAATCGTTTCAATCATATGAACGGGAATTCTTATCGTTCTAGCCTGATCGGCAATAGCGCGAGTTATCGCTTGCCTTATCCACCACGTTGCATATGTTGAAAATTTATATCCTCTTTGATATTGGAATTTCTCAACAGCCTTCATAAGTCCGATATTGCCTTCCTGTATAAGATCCAAAAACTGCAACCCTCTATTTGAATACTTCTTTGCAATAGACACCACGAGCCTTAAATTTGCCTCAACAAGCTCGGTCTTTGCAACCTTAGATTTTTCCTCTCCAATCTTTATCGCTTCAACAATACCTTGCAGTTCATCCCTTGGGACCCCTACCTCATATTCTATCAACATTATCTTGGATTTATATTCGTTTATAAGCTTATTTATGCTCTCTATCCGTTTAGATTCCTGGGATCTGGCAGGACGAACTACTCCGCCCTTGTGTCTTAATGTCGTATTAAGCTCCCTTATATTTTCTTCGTATTCTAATATTTTTATATTTTGGTTCTTAAGCTTAGTAATCACCTTGTCGGTTATTTTTTTCTTAAGCCCCAGCTCCCTAAAATACGCGAGTACCCTTCTTTTTGCAACCTCAAATTCCTTTTTAAGATCGGCCTCCGACATTGGGCCCGCAACATTGCCATCGCTATGCGTATCGGCGGACAACCCGCTGTTGGCAATATAATTTTTAATCGGCCATTTCAGTATATTTTTACTGTTTACGTTCGAAACCCTTTTGCCTTTTTTATTTGAATAACTATTTCGCCTACTCTTACTTTCTGTAATCTTCTTCTTTTCTGAAGAAATTCCGTAACCTACTTCCTTTTTAATTTTTTCAACAATAGCCAAGACCTTGTTTATCGCTTTTTCAACCTCTTTTTCGCTGGGAAATTCCTCATCGTCAAAATCAGAAACAAGGCTGGTAACACTAATCTCTTGATTTTGTAATTTTTCTCCCATTGATATAATCCACCTGATCGGAATGTCGGAATCTAAGACGGAAGAAAAAATCTCCTCTTCGCCCTCTTCAATGCTCTTGGCTATCTCTATTTCTCTTTCGCGATTAATAAGGGAAACAGAACCCATCTCCTTTAAATACATCCTGACGGGATCATTTGTTTTTAGAAAAGCATCCGTCGAATCCGTTCCTCCGTTAAACGACCCACTTGCATGCTTCGTTTTATGCGTAAACGCAGCAGGTGCATCACTAACTATGTCAATATCTTTCTCTCCGAGCATACCTATTAAATCGTCTATCTGGGCGGGTGATACTACCTCTTGAGGAAGAACTTCATTGAGATCGGTATAAGATAATCTTCCGACATGTCCTTTAGCCCGCTCTATGCTTTCCTTAATTATCGTGTTTTTCATATCCTTATCGTCGCGGCTTTTATTCTCTGTATCTTGTTCATTCATATATTCTACTCGCCTATCCTCACTACACACTGCAAATTTTTTTTTGAAATTCTTTTGACAAATATTTTAAATTATTAAGTTCCTTAAATTTTAATAATCTAGCGCCTTCATCCAATTTGCCGCTTTTAATCTCGCTAAGCAATCGTCCGCAGGCCCTGTTGATATTATCTATTTTAAGCTTAACAATAAGCCTTTTAATATCCTTTTTCTCATATTCCGCATTAGCAACCCTATTTTGGTTACTAAACGAAAATGAGATGGAATAATAAATATCGCTCCACTTTGACCTATTTTCGGTATTAGAAATTATATCCTCTATAACGCTACTGTCAAGGCCGAACGCGTCCCTATCTGCGCCGCCATCAAGGGTAGCCAGTCTGTTTTTTATCTCCCTTATTATGTAGACTGCATCCCTATTTGAAAATTCATCTATTATATCACTATTGATATAGTCTGTCAATAGGGGATTAAAAAATAATCTCACAACAACCAATTCTTCAATACTCAATCTCTCTTTAAGGCTCTCTATATCTACATGATGACTGGACAGACCCGCAGACAACACAGGTAATCTCCCTGAAAAAACATAGCCCCTCACGACATCTTCTTTTAATCCAAGCCTATTTGAGACCAAGTTCATATAGTGCGAAATTATTATGTTGTTGTTTATATTCTTTAGAAAAGGTGCCACACTTTTTAATACCAATATTTTTTTCTTAAGCTTACTTACGTCATCCTCGTTGTAGAGTATATCATTATTTTTATTACTTTCAACCAAATCTTCCTGATTTTCTATATCTTTGTATTTTAGTAATTTATCTATATAATAATCTAATGAAAAATCAAACGGGGACTTTCTATTCTCACTTATAAAACATCTAAGCTTATCCGCGCCATATTTTCTAATGAAACTATCAGGATCATCTCCTCCGCTTAAGGCTACCGCGTATATATTTTTATCGGGGCTGTCCATGAAACCTTGAAAAAAGAGTTCAACCCCCCTATTTATCGCATTTATACCAGCTTCATCTCCGTCATAAAGCAGGATAATGTCGTCGCACAACCTTGATAAATTAATTATATGATTCTTGGAAAGCGCAGTCCCCATAGTTGCAACCACATTTCTAATGCCACTTGAATACAACATTATCATATCAAAATAGCCTTCGACCACAATAGCGGCATTTTCTTTTTTTATAAAAGACGAGGACTTATTTAGTCCGTAGAGTGTGTTACTTTTAACAAATACTCCCGAATTATTTGTATTGATATACTTAGGACCGTTTGAGTCTTGAGAGACCGACCTGGATGCAAAAGCTATAGGTTCATCATTCCTGTCGAATATAGGTATAATGAGCTTACTTGCAAAGCGATCAAAATAAGTATTATCGGCACCGGATTTTTTGACCAACAATCCCGAGCTAACCGCTAAGTCGAGATCAACCTTGTTGTCGGATAAAAGTTTGACTAATCGGTTTCCAAATCCTGCGAACCCTAATTTAAACTCTTTTGCCGTATTTTCATCTATGCCTCTTTCCCTCAGATATTTAATTATATGGCGACTGTTCGAAAGATGAACGAAAAGATTTTCGTAATAGAAAGTCAATGAAAGATTAAGGATTTTTTTAAGCGGCTCCTCATCTGTTCGACTTTTATTTAATTTATAATATTGCGTATCTTCCAGCGGGATGCTATATTTTTGTTTAAGATAGCGAATCACTTCACCAAATGATTCTCCTCTCATATCTTTCAAAAAACCTATGACATTGCCACCCTTGCCACATCCGAAGCAATAGTAAAGCCCCTTCAACTCATTGACGTAAAAAGAGGGGGTTTTTTCTGAATGAAAAGGGCACAATCCGGAATAGTTACTACCTGTCTTTTTTAATTTAACAAATTCGGAAACCTCGCTAACTATGTCCGTGTAAGATAAAACAAGGGGCATCATATCGGGCAATCTCTTAACTTTGCCTTGACTAAAGCCTTTATCTATTTCATTATTCCCATTCATACATTATACATAAGTTAATTACCGAATAAGCAGGAAGACTCTTAGTAAAATTTCTTAATATATGATACTAAAAATTTACCGGCATCAAGAAGATGAGAGAGAATGACTTGCGATCTATAAAACCCAAAATGTTTATTTATAAATGGAAAAGAAAACAGAAAATACGCAGCCAGACTCAAGAATACAAAGGTCTTAATTCCGGCAAAAAAAAACCGCCGGCGCCGTTGTAGAATCCCAACCTAAGCGAATGCATAACCCTAGTGATTAGTGCTGCGATGATGGAAAAAATTAACACTATCGCGATGAATGCAACGACAAAAACAATAATTTTTCCGGCTTCTTCGTTGTGAAACATCGCAACATATTTAGGGTTGCTTATCATAGACACTGCATAAGCGCCGCCTAAATAAGCACAAAAAAGCCCAACCAGAGATATAGCCTCCTTAATAAAACCCCTAAAAAAACCCCTTATCATAACCAGCGCGAATAGGACCAAAAAGGCTATATCTACATAAGTATAAGTCATACTAATTGGATTAATAATTAAAGTAACTTTTTTTAGAATTTCTCTTCCTTGCCGCTGCAGCTTTCTTCTTTTTCTTTACGCTTGGCTTCTCATAATGTTCCCTCTTTCTGATTTCTGAGAGTATACCCGCCCTTTCACACGACTTCTTGAACCTTCTCAATGCATTCTCAAAAGATTCGTTTTCCTTTATTTTTACTATGGACAATACTTGTTTCGCCTCCTTTTATCGGCAATTAGCCTAGTGTATTTATACTTAAGATGCTTAGTACAGTATCTTATATTTTTTATTACTTTGTCAATCAATAATTTTTCATCTTGAATTTTTCTCATCTAGTCCGGAGATTCCTTCCCTTCTTTTTAGCTCATCGATTATCGAAAAAAAATCAATATCGGCAAAAACTAAAAAAACCATATAAAAAAACATTAAATCGGCAGCCTCATAAACTACCTTATCCCGTTTATGCTCCAGTGCAGATAAAATAAGTTCAAGCGATTCCTCTTGAAGCTTTTTGCCAATCTTTTCGACACCGGACTTCAGTAGCATTGCAACATATGATTTATCCGGATCCGAACCCTTCCTGCTTTTTATAAGGTCAAATATGAGCTTAAATGAATAAAGATTTTTAAGGGTATCATCCTTGTTCTCTTCTTTTCCCTTATTTTCAAGACTTCTCGTTTTTATTAAACCATTGTTTATCTTTGAATAAAAACAGGTTTTATGCCCGGTGTGACATGCGGGACCTTTTTGAATAACCTTTAGTAAAATACTGTCGCTGTCGCAATCAAAAAATATTCCCCTTATTTCCTGAATATTACCGGATGTCTCTCCCTTTTTCCATAACTTATGCCTTGACCTTGAAAAATAATGGGCAAAGCCGCTCTCAATACTTTTTCTTAATGCTTCTTCATTCATGAACGCAAGCATTAATATGTCCTTGGAAAAATAATCTTGCACCACGGCGGGAACAAGCCCTCCTTGTTTGGAAAAATCAACCTTTTTTAAAAATAGATCAAGGGTTTCCTCATCAAAAACATTGAAAACTACATCGGCTGTATTGTTTTCTTTTTCATCCATAATTTTTTACCAAACAATTTGACTTCACGCCATCCTAACATGTACGCCCTTTGATTTCAAATACCTCTTGATGGGAATAATACCAGTAGTTTTATAATGGAATATAGATGCAGCCAAAGCCGCACTCGCATCTGTTTTAACAAAAACCTCCTCCATGTCCGCTGCATCCCTTGCCCCTCCGGATGCTATCACCGGAATCTTTACGCTCCTTGCAACCGACGAAGTAAGCTCTATCTCGTATCCATTCTTAGTCCCGTCCCTATCCATGCTTGTTAGGAGTATTTCTCCTGCGCCTCTGGCGTAAACCTCTTTCGCCCAGCTTATCGCATTAATTCCCGAGTTATTCCTTCCGCCATGCGTAAAAACAACATATTCATCACCTATTTTTTTTGCATCTATGGCTATCACTATCGTTGATGACCCAAATTTATTCGCTGCCGCATCTATAAGGGCCGGATTAAGAACCGCGGCGGTATTAATTGAAACCTTATCCGCGCCACTGTTTAATAAATTCCTTATATCCTCTATATCAGAAACCCCGCCACCAACACTGAAGGGGATAAAAATATTTTCTGAAATTCTCCTTACGAGCCCAAGAATTGTTTTTCTCTCTTCATGCGAAGCTGTAATATCCAAAAACATAAGCTCATCGGCAAGCTCGTCATTATATCTCTTCGCAAGCTCAAGGGGGTCCCCTGCACCCTGCAAATCCTTAAAATGAATGCCCTTAACAACCTCATTGTCTTTGATATCAAGGCACGGTATTATTCTTTTTGCAAGCATAAACATTTACCCGATTTAAAATGCTAATTATACCAATAAGGCATTTGCCTTCCGTAGATCAAACCTGCCGTCGTATAAAGCCTTTCCGACTATCACACCCTTAATATTAGGAAGGCTTAGATCTCTTAATTTAACGATATCATCTAAGGCCGAAACACCGCCTGACGCTATCATATTTACATCTAACCCCGCAGTCTCCATTATAAGCTCCAAGTTAACACCGGTAAGCATTCCGTCTTTTTTAATATCTGTGAATATAAAGGTTTCTACACCATAATCACCCTTTAATATGTTAACCGCATCTAAAAATGACGTCTCAACGAACTCTTTCCAGCCCGAAATCGCTATTTTTCCATCGCGCAGGTCTATTCCTGCTATTATCTTGCCCTTATATTTCAATAAAGATGCTCCGACGGAGGCTATGTCTTTGAATAATATAGAACCTAGAACAACATAAGACACGCCTATAGCAAAGTATTTTTCTATGGTTTCATTATTCCGGATCCCGCCGCCCACTTCCACGGGAATATCCACTGATCCTACGATATCTTTAATAATATTAAAATTATCCGGCAAACCAGATTTGGCACCATCTAAATCGACCAAATGAAGCCTTTTTGCACCCAATTTTTGCCAGTTGAGGGCAGCGTCCAAGGGAGAAAGTTCGTACTCTTTCTTCATGTTATAATCTCCCATAGTGAGCCTTACGCATTTAGAACCTAATATATCAATAGCAGGTATTATAATCATAATTTTTTAGTTATTAATAAAATTTTCCAGTAATGTTAAACCACCGGCGTGGCTTTTTTCGGGATGAAATTGGCACGCAAAGACGTTGTCTTTCTTTACACAAGCGACAAACTTCCCGTAATAAGAACATGATGCGGCGGTAATATCCTCATCCGGCACGCAATGGTATGAGTGCAGAAAATAAAAAAAGGTACTATTTTTTATCCCTTTAAGCTCTTTCACATGTTTTAATATTTCTATATCGTTCCACCCTATATGGGGTATTATCGGAATATTTTTCTTGTCAAACCTTACCACTTTCCCTTTCAAGATGGCTAAGCCTTCATTATGCCCAAATTCCTCGGAAGTTTCAAACAAAAGCTGCATGCCTAGGCAAATCCCCATAAAACTCTTCCCCGCGCTTACAGCATCCTTTATGGGCGCTATCAGGTCCTTTTGTTTAAGGGTAAGCATAGCGTCCTTGAATCCGCCGACACCCGGCAGTATAAGATGTGTTGCTTTTTCTATATCACTGTAATCACTAGTAATTTTTGAAGTATGCCCTAACTTTATTAATGCATTCTGGACATTTTTGAGATTACCCATGCCATAATCAATGATTACTATTTCTTTTTTCAACAATATATTTTTATCCCTTTTTTACTATAAAATATTGATAAATTGCATTTGCTATCTCATTGGCAATCAGGTGCCTGAATGTCGATGAAGCTAGAAGATGTTCTTCGTACGGATTGGAAATGTAGGCATATTCAATTATAACAGCCGGCATAGTCGTAAACCTCAAGACATAAAGGTCATCATGCACCACGCCGTCATATTTAATATTTAAGTGTGACGAAATATAGCGATCCAAATAACCCGCAAATCTGTACGCACTTCCGCGAAAATAGTAATAAGATGTTGTTCCGTGAAGCTTAGGGACTACAGCAGAATTGCAATACAACCCTATAAATAAATTTGCTCCGCTCTTATTCGCCTTTGCCACTCTTTGCTTTAAACTCACATTTATATTGGATGTCCTATCTATCTCCGTTTTTATACCTCTATCCGACAATATTTTTCTCAACTTTAATGCAATGCTGAGATTCACAAAGCTCTCAGGGAGACCCATAGGGCCAATCCCTCCGGGGTCACTACCACCATGTCCGGCATCAATAAAAACCTTAAAGTTAACCTTCGGTCTTTTAATCTTGCTTGGGAGCGCATTGACGTGGATAACTACCTTGTAACGATTATTCCCGAGATTTACTACGTTTATTTGCGCCCTTACCGATACATTTTGTCTTATAACAATATGAACAGCATATTTAGGTGTTACGCTGAATTGAGAATATGAAACCGAAAATATATTTTTAAAAGGCTTAGCTATTTTTTTCCCGTGTCCATAAAGAATCGAGTGTCTAAACACTAAAATAAAAAAATTTTCATGCCCTTTTTTGAATAAATGCTTCTTGTAATGGGGACTGCCGATTGTATGAACATTAATGGTCCTGCCCTTGCGATCAATACTAACCGATATAATTTTTGTTATACCACCGCCGTGCGCATAAGCAACCTTTACAACTGTCAATACTGCCGCTAAGCTTGAAATAAACAAAAAAGCCAATAAAAAAAATAGGCCAAAAGATGCCTTTCTCTTATAACGCAACGAACTATTCAACCTCGTATTAAACTATTTATTTTATTGTAGATATAATTATAATCAGGTTAAATATTGCCCTTTGTAGACGGTATTCCGCAATCACCCATAATTTTAAGCGCATCCGATACGGCTATGCCCGCCGATTTAAATATCGCCTCTACCATATGATGAGTGTTGCGACCGTACAATACATTGATATGTAAATTTATAAGAGCATTTTTACATAAAGCTTCAAAGAAAATATTAGAATAAACATGAAAGAAGTTATTGACTAATATCTCTCTTGCCAATTCTTTGCCAAACTTATTGTATCCATCGGTAAGACTATCAAATTCCACGGAACTATTTGTCCATTTTACAGGTTTCGTCATATCTGCGCCATCGTAATTATAGGCAAAAAAGGCTCTTCCCGAAAAATCGACGACGGTGTGAACCAAGGCCTCATCCATGGGAACAAACGCACTACCGAACCTTCTAATACCCCTTTTGTCACCGGACAATTTTCTTAATGCAGAGCCTATAACGATTCCGGTATCTTCGACGAGATGATGCATATCGATATCAATATCCCCTTTTGCATCAAGGTTCATATCAAAATGGGAATGTTTCGAAAATTGCTCAATCATATGATCGAAAAAAGAAATACCGGAATTTACTTTATACACGCCACTTCCGTCAAGATTTAAAGATAATTCTATATCTGTTTCGGTCGTTTTACGTAAAAAATCCCCTTTACGTTCCGCATTACAACTGCCCTTAGCTCCCGCTATTTTCGATTTTTCCATTTTTTCCCATGCATGCATATTTGGTAATTGTAACATTTTTCTTTAAAAAAATTAAAACTTACCCACTACATCCATTCCGAAGGTAGTAAAATAATCAATTAATTTCCTATTCTCAGCCGGCGTACCTACGGTTATCCTGTAGAACATATCCAATGTGCCGTCAAAGCTCCTTATGATTATCTTGTTATCCTTAAGGAATTGGTTGAATTCAGTCTTTAGTGTGCTATTCTTAAGCCTTATCAAGATAAAATTGGCATCAGACGGATAAACCTTGATAAAATTAAATTCCTTTAGCGCTAAAAACAATTTATTCCTTTGATTGATTGTCTTTTTTATATTCTTGTCGAATTTATCAAAATTATTTAAGAAAAATTCGATAGAGCTTAATGTTAAGGAATTAATATTGAAGGGTAACTTTATTTTTTTAAACTCATTTATGAGCTTATTGCAGGAAAAAAGTATTCCAAACCTTAATCCCGCAAGCCCTATCTTAGAAAATGTCCTTAAAACTACAAGATTGTCATATTCAAATATATATTCAATAAAGGACTCCTCACCTGAAAAATATATATAAGCCTCATCGACTACAACAATATTATTTTTATTTTTCAAGAGACCCTTTATGATACTTCTATCAAAATGATTTCCCGTCGGATTATTGGGATAACTGAAGAAAAATATATTACTAGATGAACCTTGGTTGAGATCGGCGCCGCTAGGTAGTCCGAAAGACTCCTCATCAAGTTCTATGTGATTAATGCTTAAATCGTTGTATCTTGCTATTATATCGTACATAGAAAAAGACGGGACAGGAATGTTTACAGTAACATTCTTTTTAAGGCTAAGCAAAATGATAGCGATAAGCTCATCTGAACCATTTCCAAAAATAAAATTTTCAGCAGGTGTATCATAAAATGCCTCAAGTAGCCTCATGAGGCTACTTGAACCTGAATCAGGATAAAGGTTTATGAGCGTATCTTTTATAAAATCCGCATAACTCCGTTTAATTTTTTTACTTAGAGTATAGTTAGATTCATTAGCATCAAGCTTTAAGGCCTCGTCGCATCTGGGCGAACCGTGATGAACCTGCGTTTCGCTTGCCTTGTAAGCCCGAAGCCCAAGAACACTGTCCTTAATAAAGTTTTCTACTTTTAGCAAAGACATAAGACAAGATCCGTTTTATATGCACATATCATATTAAATTTATGCTATCGCTGAGTTTTATCCTTTTTTAACGCGAAGACTTACCGATTCTCCGTGAGCATGTAATCCCTCAATATTTGAGAAAAATGACACATCCTTTGCCTTTTTTCTCAAAAAATCCCTGCTCGATGAAATTATACTCGTTCTCTTAAGAAAAGACAGTGTATCTAATGGAGAGAAAAACCTTGCGGTTCCGCCGGTCGGCAAGACATGGCTCGGACCTGCCACATAATCCCCTATTGCTTCGGGTGTGTTTTCGCCCAAAAATATAGCCCCCGCATTTTTTATCATAAATAGTTTTTCAAACGGATTTTTTATATATAACTCCAGATGCTCCGGCGCCAACTCGTTAGCTAATTCAATGGATTCATCTACCGAACCCGTCAAAACTAAAGACGCATTGGCATTTACGGATTTTTCGATTATATCCCTCCTTGGTTCTTTGGGTAAAAGATACTTGATGGCGCCACTAACCCTACCTATTATATCAGAAGAATGGGTTATAAGGGTTGCAACGGCCATCTCGTCATGCTCAGATTGGCTCATCATGTCGACTGCAACAAACTCCGGGTCTGCAAATTCATCACAAATTATTGCAATCTCGCTCGGTCCCGCGATCATATCTATATCGACATCTCCGTACGCCATCCTTTTAGCCGTAGCCACATATATATTGCCAGGTCCCACTATTTTATCTACTTGCCTAATAGTACCAGTTCCGTAGGTAAGCGCAAATATAGCTTGTGCGCCGCCCACCTTGTATATCTCATCAATACCGCACAGAACTGCCGTAGCAATAACGTAATTGTTCAACCTTTCTGTAGGAGGGGTAACCATGGCAATTCTATTTACTCCTGCGGCCTTGGCAGGAATGGCATTCATTATTACAGAGGATGGGTAACTTGCCTTCCCCCCAGGAACATATATTCCCACACTACTTAATGGCGAAATTAATTGACCGGTTATAATAGATTCGTCATAATTCAACCATGTTTGAAGCCTCTGCCTGGAGTGATAATCGCGAACCCTCTTTATAGTGTTTTCTATAACTATTCTGTCTTCCCTGCCGACAGAATTGAGAGCTTCGTCTCTTTCTGCATCTGTGACCAAAAAATCCGAAGGAGAGATACTTGTTTTGTCAAACTTTTCCGTATAAAACGACAATGCAGCATCGCCCTTATTGATAACATCTGATCGAACTATTTTAAGTTCCTGCTGTATTTTGTCCGTAAAATCAACCTGCTTGAGTCTTCTTTTTTTTAAGAATTCTCTAAAATCGTCCTTTTTCGAATCAAATACCAGCATTTTTTTCAACCTGCTGCTTTAAATTATTTATCAGTGAGGCAATCCTTTCAGGGTTAATCTTAAGGCTTGCCCTGTTAACTATTAGCCTTGATGTAACAATGGCAATATCTTCGATCGGCACTAAATCATTTTGTCTCAGGGTTTCACCGGTTGAAACAAGGTCAACGATAAAATCGCAAAGTCCCGATAAGGGAGCCAGCTCAACATTGCCGTAAAGTTTTATTATCTGAACATTTGAAACACCCTTTTTATTAAAAAAATCCTTTGTGATGCGAACATATTTTGTCGCTATCAGCAGATTGACCCTTGAATGATACAGCGTCTTTTCGGCATGGATAAGAGAACCTTTTTTATTGACAGAGAAATCCGCATCATGTTTAAGCAAGTTTCGGTTAACAGCCGCAACAACTCGGCATTTACCTATCTTTAAATCTAACGGTTCGTATACATTTTTAGGCTTTTCCAACAAAACATCCAACCCGGAGATACCGGCGTCGGCTGCCCCGTATTCTACAAATGTGGGAACATCCCATGGTTTGACGATTAACAGGCTAACATCGTCTTCTTTATAATCGAATATGAGTCTTCTTGAATCATAATCGCTGTACGGATGTTTAATAAACCCTGATGCCCTCAAAAGGTTAATACCATCCTTTAAGATTCTGCCCTTTGGGATTGCAATTTTCAGTTTTTTTATCTTTTTTTTAGTATCGGCCATATTTATATATTGCTTTTACAAACCCTTACTGCAAGCTATATCGTTTTCGTTAAGCTCATTAATATTTAGCGGATCGTTCTCGCATTCGCCCTCACTTGTCCTGTATATTACGGCGCCAAGATTTGCCAACTTCTTCTCCACCTTTTCGTAGCCCCTGTCTAAATGATAGATTCTGGAAACCGTAGTGCAACCATCAAAGGAGGCCAACCCCGCCAAAACAAGCGATGCGCTTGCCCTTAAATCTGTGGCCATGACCTCTGTCGCAGAAAGTTTTTTGACGCCCTTAATAATTGCAAAATTATTTCTAATCTTTATATTCGCACCAAGCCGTACAAGTTCAGCAACATGCATAAACCTATTTTCAAAAATATTTTCCGATATAACGCAAAGTCCGCTTGAAATTGCCATTAGTACCATCATTTGAGCCTGCATATCCGTTGGAAAATCAGGATATGGGGCGGTGGCAATGTCCACGCTTCTGATGATTTTAGGACCTTTTATCCTTAAAGAGCAGGGAGAATCTATGATAATATTCGCTCCCGCCTCTGAAAGCTTACTGATAATGACACCAAGGTGACTCACATTAACCTTTTTAAGTGTAATATCGCCCTTTGTTATAGCGGAAGCTACCATAAATGTTCCGGCTTCAATTCGATCCGGCAAAACATTATGGCTTAATTTTCTAAGTTTTTTGACACCGTTCACAACAATTACAGAGGGCTCCACTCTTTTTATATCTGCCCCCCCATTATTGAGGGCAAGGATTAAATCGTCAACCTCGGGCTCGCGCGCGGCATTGTTTATTACCGTTTTCCCTTCGGCAAGTGACGCTGCCATGACAATATTCTCTGTTCCCGTAACAGAGGGAATAGGAAAATTTATAGTTGCACCCTTAAGCTTATCCGCAAAGGCTTCAACGTACCCATGATCCACCACGATGTCAGCGCCTAATAGCTTAAGTGCGTTTAAATGGAAATCTATCGGCCTCGCGCCGATAGCACAGCCCCCCGGCAAAGAAACCCTCGCCCTCTTGTACTTTGCAAGAAGCGGGCCTAAAACCAAAATGGACGCTCTCATCGTTTTAACGAGACCGTACGGAGCCTCATATTTATATATAGTAGATGTATTTATTGTTATACCATTCGCTTTGTCCAATGTTTTAATTTCGGCTCCAAGGCTTATCAAGAGCTTCTTTATCGTTTTTATATCTTCAAGATCCGGAACATTAAAAATTTCATTGGCGAGATCGTCGAACATTATGGATGAAGCAATTATAGGCAGGGACGCATTTTTGGAACCGCTTACGAGAACATCCCCTCTCAGTGGAATTCCTCCCTCAATGATCATTTTATCCATATCTTGATTTTAACCGCCCTTTCTCTTTTATTTAAATCGTTTATAAAATCAATTTGCTTATGCATTATATCATAAAACTTTTCTTCACATAAAAGTTTTATGATATCTTTTTCTCTATAGTCTATTTCCAATATTAAACTAATGTATTTTCCATTTTTTAGCTTAGAAAATCCCCGATTTTCATCTTGAGATACCAATTCAAATATTTTTTCATAAAACCTAAGTCCGGAACTGCCGCCGTCTAAAGCCCCTATCGGTTCGTAAAGTCTTACATCGTCATCTAACGCGTTTAGTTCCTCTGTCTTTATGTACGGAGGGTTTGACACTATTATATCGAAACCCTGCAATAAAACGGTATCAAACAGATTCGTAGTTTCGTTAATCCATAAAACATCAGGCCTTAGCATGTCAAGGTATGTTAAGATGACCTTATCCTCGACGCCGTTAAGGGCAATATTTCTTCTCGCTACATCCATGGCTTCAAGACTGCTATCTGCCGCATAGATTATCACATTATCTGTATTCTTTGCAATGGAAACGGCTATCGCCCCCGACCCTGTTCCCAAATCTATAATAAACAACTTTTTTTTTGAAACTCTTTGAAGCCTTTTTATCTCCATTAACGTTTCCTCAACCAGGCACTCTGTATCCGGTCTTGGTATCAATACAGATCTATCAACAAAAAAGGGAAGAGAATAAAACTCTTTTTTCTTCGTAATGTACGCGTATGGTTCTCTAAGTTTCCTCCTTGCGATTAACCCCCTAAATAAATCTACGCGGTCTCTGTCTACCTTATTTTCATATGAAACAAGAATTTCATCTAAGGATTTTTTTAAAACATAGCCTAAGATAGATGCCGATTCATTAAAGGGATTTGCGATACTTTTATCATCAAGGTGCAACTCACCCCACTTGAGCAATTTATAAACCGACAAATTCTCATTTATATCAAAATTATGACTATTTTTTTTGGGATTCAAAATAATCTGCCAGAGGTATTAAAAGTTCATTCAGATTGCCATCCATAATCCCTGATAACTTATGTATGGTTATCCCTGCTCGATGGTCGGTCACCCTACCTTGAGGAAAGTTATATGTCCTTATCTTCTCGCTTCTATCCCCGCTTCCAACCATACTTTTTCTGCTCTGCGCCTCTAAGCTTTTTTTATCCGCTTCCAACCTGTTTAATAGTCTTGTTCTGAGTATTCTTAGAGCCTTCGCCTTATTTTTGTGCTGAGATTTTTCATCTTGGCAGGTAACAACGAGACTCGTCGGTATGTGAGTAACCCGGACGGCCGAATCCGTTGTATTTACACTTTGACCGCCATGCCCAGAGGAGCGATAAACATCTATTCTTAAATCATCGGCATCTATTTTAAGGTCCACTTCCTCCGGCTCCGGCATAACGGCAACGGTGGCTGCAGAAGTATGAACCCTGCCCTGGGTTTCTGTGGCAGGAATCCTTTGCACCCTGTGAACGCCGCTTTCATTCTTTAAGAACCGGTAAGCGTTTTCTCCTTTAACGGATATCACAACCTCTTTTAGCCCGCCGGAAGAAGAAGTGCTCAAAGATATTACTTCAAATTTGATATGATTATTTAAAGCGTATTTGTTGTACATCTTAAATAAATCAAGAGCAAAAAGGGCTGCTTCTTCTCCGCCCGTAGCCGCCCTTATCTCCAGTAAAATATCTTTGTCTTGCAAATCTTCTTTGGGATAAAAAAAGTTCTGTATATTTTCGGCTATCTTAGATGCAATGTTTTGTAAGGAATTTATCTCTTCTTGCTCCATTTCGAGTAGCGCTTCATTAGTTTCAGTCTTAACCAATTTCTCAAGGTCTCTTATATCGAATATGATCTTGTTATATTTGCCGAACTGCTCTGCGGTTTTTTTGATTGTATTATACCTCTTAAAGAGTTCCTTCACCTCTTTACTAAAACCCTTTATGCTTTCTTTTTCTATCTTTTCATATAATTCCTTTGATTCGTTACTTAGTTCTGTGGCCTTTTTTATTAAAATACTATCCAAAATATCATTCATCATTAAAAGATATACCCCTGTAGCATGTTGCAAATTTTTTAATTTCTATAAATCAAATTGGCATTTGAGCCATAACGTTCTTATCTCAGAATGTTTTCCACAAGACAACTCGCCTTCCGAACAGTTTCCTCTAACGCATGCAGGACCTGCGGCGTGAAAGACGGACGGGGCAAGAGGATAAACAAGTCCGAACATCTTATGCGCAACGCGTCTAATCTCCCATTGCGCCCTTTCGCACCCTCGTAATTTGAAAAAATGCAAAAGCTCTCTGGCATTCATAGTAAATACAAGCTGGGTTTCCGCCGCATTTGGTAATAGGTATCTGGCGTCTTCCGCAGGAACGCCATTTTTAAGCAGGTAGCCGTACAACGAAAACATATCGTCTATCGCTTTTTCATATTTTTTTAAAAACTCGTTATCCCTAGCAATCGAATCGGGAATGACATACCGGGGTTTTGTCTCCTTGACGTACCTCTGACTCCTTTGAGAATATGATGCAATGCGGTGTCTAACCAATTGATGAGAAGCGCTTCTGGAAAGCCCTTCTACCCCGAAAGTAAAATTGGAATGTTCCAATACCGATTCATGACCGGATGACCTTATCTTTTTGATCAATTTTCTGGCTTTTTCTATTCCCTTTTCGCCGTCGTTAAAATCGCTTTCTATTTTGGTTATGCTATAAGAACTATAACACAGCCTTGCGGCTATAGCTATCGTAATCTCTGGTTTAGCGGTATAATTAATAAGCCTGACCATTGCTATTGTACTAGTTACTTATTCTTAACGTTAATGTTTTTGCCGTATTTTTTATTAAATTTTTCTATCCTTCCTGCGCTATCAACAAATTTTTGTTTGCCTGTGTAAAACGGATGGCATTTAGAACAGATATCCACATGGATCTCTTCAACCGTACCCCCCGTAACAAACTCCTCTCCACAAGCGCACTTTACCTTTGTCCTATAAATTTTCGGGTGTATTCCTTCTTTCATTGCTCAAAACTCCTTTAATTTTTTATTTTTACGGATGTTAATTAAATAATCAAGCTACTTATTGTATGATTTTAAAATAAAATTTTCAACTTTTTTTATGTCTTCGGGAACATCGACCGGTATGGTCGAAATGCCAACAGTGTTAACCTTGATTTTATATCCGTTTTCTATTGCCCTTAACTGCTCAAGCATCTCCTTTTTTTCTAAATAAGAAGGGGGCATTTCTCCAAATTTGATAAGAAAATCCCTTGTGTAGCCGTAAAAACCCAGATGCTTAAAACCAAACAAGCCTTTTGAATTTTTAGGTACATTAGAATATTTTCTATCATAAGGAATCGGACTTCTTGAAAAATAAATTCCAAAATCATTTTTATCGACAACAACCTTGACATTGTTAGGATCGAGAAATTCCTCATAAGAATATATGGGGGTCTTCACGCTTGTATACTCAATATGTTCACGTTCTTTAAACGGTCTTATTAAGGCGTCTATCACCTCGGCATTCACCAATGGTTCATCCCCCTGAATATTGAGGATTATATCCGCGTCGGCAAGGTTGTTTGCCACCGCCTCTATTACCCTATCAGTACCTGACTGGTGCACATCCTTTGTCATTACGATATTTGCTCCAAAACCGCGACAGGCGTCATAAACGCGACTGTCTTCCGTGGCAATTACGACATCCGATAAAACACTCGACTTTATTATGCCCTCATACACGCGCATAACCATCGGCTTACCAAGAATTAGCGCGAGGGGTTTCCCTTCAAAACGCGTAGATTTATATCTTGCCGGGATTACTGCAACTATTTTCATGATTTTTTAGTATTCATCTTATTTTTGCGACATAAACATCATATCCGTACTTTGCGATAATTTTTGCAAAATTATAAGCATCTTTTAAATTTTTAAACTTACCAAAAACAACCTTGTAATAAAACACCCCGCGTACTGTTTTGGTGATCACATGAACCCCGGGAACAATATGCATCATGCGCTTGACCATATTTATCGCCTTAGATTTTCTTGTATACGCTGCAAACTGCAATGTATAACCGGATATATGAATAACATGTTTTATGCCATAAGACCGAATAATACTCCTGACGACCGGTTTTGGTCCTAGGTACTGGACCCGAACCAGTGCTGTGCCTGCGCCGACCATGCCGATAGCCCTCGCTGCTGCATACGACAAATCCATGATCCTGCCGCCATAATAAGGACCTCTATCGTTCACATACACCTCAACGCTCCTATGGTTCCTTAGGTTGGTAACATAGGCATAACTTTCAAGCGGAAGGGTTCTTGATGCCGCTGTTAAGTTATACATGTTATATATCTGCCCGCTTGCGGTCGGTCTTCCCTGGAAGCCCGGACCATACCATGATGCAATTCCTACCTCCACATTACGCGATATTCGCTTTGGCGGATAGCGCCTGGGTGGATGGTGGGAAGCATATCCCGAAGATCCCCCTCCCACCCCTATTATATAAGGGATGCATCCCGCAAGCCCAAAGGACGAAACAGAAATAAATACTATTAATATTAAAAGCTGAATTTTTAACCTTGACATAATTTTAGTTGAAAACAATGATGCGATTTATAGATTGACAATATGTAAAAAATATTATATATATAATATAACGTTTTGTCGTTGATTTGCAATTGTTCTTTATTTAATACATATATATATAAATTTGATATTTCTTATCAAGAGCGGTGGAGGGCAGGGCCCATTTGAGACCGCAGCAACCGATGATAGTCGGTGCTAATTCCCGCAGGTTTTTATACCTGGAAGATAAGAAGAAAAGAGTTTAAAAACCCCTTCTTCTGTCATTAGCCCAGAAGAAGGGGTTTTTAGTTTGTGGTTATATTTGATTAGATTAAAATAATAAAATTGAATGCTATAAGGAGAATAAATGTTTGTTAAAGGTTTAAAATGCAGGGAATGTGGCAAGGAGTACCCGGATAGCCCTCTTTATGTTTGCGATTACTGTTTTGGACCCCTTGAGGTTAATTATGATTACGAGGGGATAAAAAAACAAATAAGCATAGATAAGATCAAATCCAGAGAGCCCAATATGTGGCGTTATCGCGAATTGCTCCCAATAAAAGGAGAGATCAAAATAGGTAAAAACGTGGGTTACACCCCGCTTGTCAAGGCGGATAATCTTGCAAAGGCATTGGGGGTCAAAGAACTATATGTTAAAAACGATGCCGTAAACTTTCCTACGTTATCCTTTAAAGACAGGGTCGTATCGGTCGCTATAGCCAAGGCTAAGGAGTTTGGCTTTAAAGTAGTGGCATGTGCTTCAACCGGAAATCTTGCAAACGCTGTTGCGGCTTTGGCGGCGTCCTCAGGCTACGAAAGCTTTGTATTTATTCCCTCTAATCTTGAAATAGGTAAGGTACTAGGGACACTGATCTATGACACCAATCTGATAAAAATTAACGGGAGTTACGATAAAGTCAATAGGCTCTGCACCGAGATTGCCGGAAAACACAATTGGGGATTTGTAAATATAAATTTGCGCCCTTACTACGCTGAGGGCTCAAAATCTCTTACCTTTGAAATACTTGAACAGCTTGACTTTAGAACCCCCGATAATATTGTTGTCCCTATGGCCGGTGGTTCTTTGATTACAAAGGTCGGAAAGGCAATAGACGAGTTCGAATATTGCGGCTTATTAAAGAAAAAATCCAAGACCAAGATCTTTGGAGCGCAAGCTACGGGATGCAACCCGATAACCGCAACGGTCAAAGAAAAGAGAGAGTTCATTAAGCCTGTAAAAACACCGAATACTATCGCAAAATCCCTTGCAATAGGCAACCCTGCCGACGGATACTATGCCTCAGACCTCATGAGCAAAACAGGCGGGTACGGCGATGATGCAACGGATGATGAGATTATAGAAGGGATGAAGCTTTTGGCTAAAACGGAGGGGATATTTACCGAAACTGCCGGGGGCGTTACTGTTGCAGTGGCAAAGAAGCTTATTGACAATGGCTATATCAATAAGGATGAGACTACAGTTCTTGCTATAACGGGTAACGGACTAAAAACACTTGAGGCGCTCAATGGAAAGCTGAAGGAACCGGCAATAATCGATGCAAATTTAGAAGAATTTGAGAAGGTGCTTGCAGGAATAAAGGGTAAGAGCTGATTTATAATCAATATAAGCTTTAGCATTATGCTGTTGTTACGGTTTTTTGTCCTAATAATTTAAATAAATTCATACGAAACGATACGGCGGGAGGTCAAATGTCAGTAAAAGTAAGAATACCAACACCGTTAAGATCATTAACAGACGGAAAAGCAGAGGTTGATTCCAGCGGTTCAACAATTGCGGAGATTATAAACGACCTCGAGGGTAACTTTGCAGGTATCAAAGAAAGGATATGCGAAAATGATGGCCAAATCAGAAGATTTGTCAATGTTTATCTAAATGACGAGGACATAAGGTTTTTGGACAGTGCAAATTCTAAGGTCAAAGAAGGTGATATAATTTCTATTATTCCGGCAATTGCGGGGGGCATGGCAGCAAAAAAGTTCTATCTCAACTATCCCCAAGAGCTTATAAAAGAACCATTAATCTACCTCATTGGTAAAAATTACGATGTCGAAACAAACATAAGGAGCGCAAGCGTATCCGACGATATAGGCATAATAGCTATTGAGATAAAGGGCGAATCCTCCGAGGTAGATAAAGCAATTAAGTTTTTGGAATCAAAAGGGGTAACGGTAGAGCCCATTGTCCTTGACGTGGTAGAGTAAATATCTTAAGGCACCGAATAATTTTAATGGGAGATTGACGCTTTGGAATTTAGCGAAGAACAAATTAAAAGGTATGCAAGGCACATAATATTGCCGGAGGTTGGCGGGGAAGGGCAAGCTAAATTGCTCTCATCTAAGGTTTTATTGATTGGCGCGGGTGGCCTCGGCGCGCCATGCGGACTTTATTTAGGCGCGGCTGGGATCGGAACATTAGGCATTGTTGATTTTGATACCGTAGATTTATCCAACCTTCAAAGGCAAATATGGCATGAAACCGAAGATGTCGGAAGATACAAGGTGGATTCGGCAAAGGATTCTATAGCAAGAATTAATCCGGATGTTAATGTTGTTACCTATAAAGAAAAGATAAGCTCTCAAAATATTAGGGATCTAATAAAGGATTATGACGTTGTAATTGATGCAACCGATAACTTTCCGACCAGATACTTAATAAATGACGCATGCTATTTTGCCAAGAAGCCCCTTGTTTATGGTTCTATATTCAGGTTTGACGGTCAAGCTACCGTATTTTTGCCGAAGGAAGGACCTTGTTATAGGTGCCTTTTCCCTTCTCCTCCGCCCGCAGGCCTCGTTCCTAGTTGTCAAGAAGCGGGAGTGCTTGGGGTTCTGCCGGGGATCATAGGCACAATTCAGGCAAATGAAGCTATAAAGATCATCCTCGGTATCGGCCGCACACTAAACGGAAGACTTTTAATTTACGATGCGCTTGATATGAGATTTACTGAAATGAAGCTTAGAAAGGATAAAACTTGTCCTTTGTGCGGTGAAAATCCTAGCGTTCTTGACCTTATTGATTATGATGACTTTTGTGAGTTAAAAAATTAACTTTTGGAGAATAGGTTAAATGTCTAAAAGCAATAACATTGATAGCGAATTAAATATAAAGGGTGAGATTTGTCCCTTCACATTCGTAAGATCTAAACTCGCTTTAGAGAAGATGAAGAAGGGAGAAGTTTTAAGGGTAATAGTAGATTACGAACCTGCAATTAGAAATGTTCCTCGCTCCATGGAAGAACAAGGGCATAAGGTACTATCAATTAACAAAATTAACGATACGGATTACGAAATAATCGTCGAAAAAGATGGAAAATGACAGCCGCGATCCATATTTATTTAGTGCCTTGTCGAACATAGGCAACACAGGCACGGTCCTTCTTAACAAAATAATATATCCCGGAACATGTTCGAAGCTATACGCAAAATTGGAAGGTCAAAATCCGGGTGGTTCCGTTAAGGATAGGCCTGCGCTTCGCATGATAAAGAGCGCAATATCGGAGGAGCTGCTAACGAAACATATGACCATCATAGATTCTTCATCCGGTAATACGGGAATTTCATATGCTATGATAGGTGCTTTTTTGGGGATCAAGGTTAAAATCTACGCTCCCTCCAATATGAGTGAGGAAAGAAAGAAAATAATGCAGATTTTCGGAGCAGAGCTGATCCTTACCCCCGCAGAAGAAAGTCACGATGGCGCAATAAAAAGAGCAGAAAAGGAATATAAGACCGGAGGCAAGGATTTATACTACATGCCTGATCAGTATAATAACAACCATAATCCGCTGGCACATTATGAAACTACGGCGCTTGAACTTATTAACCAAACCGGTGGCAACATCGACTATTTTGTGACAGGCATTGGAACAGGCGGAACGATATTGGGCGTAGGAAAAAGGCTCAAGGAATATAATGATAAGATTAAGGTGATAGCCGTTGTTCCGGATAATGAAATGCACGGAATAGAGGGCTGGAAATATAACTATTCATTAACCTTTAAAGGGTTTAATCAGGACAAAATTATAGATGATATTGTGAAGGTTGGCACTGAGGAAAGTTACGCAATACTAAAAAGAATCCTCAAAGAGGAGGGGCTTTTATGCGGATTTTCATCAGGGGCCAATGTCTGCGGCGTTTCTTTGCTTGCAAGCAAATATAAGGGAAACTACGCGACAATACTCCCTGATACGGGCTCTAGATACCTTTCTACAAGAATGTTTTCAGAGCTATAGCGCCAAATTTAAAGATTAATTTTAAAATGTTTATATTATGTCTATAATAATTCCAGTGGTAGAATTAGAAATTATCAAAAAACATGTAGGAAAAATATTCCCCTATGAGGCTTGCGGAGGGTTAATCGGAAAGCTTGAAGGAAAGGATAAAATTATCGTGAAGGCTTATCCTGCCGAAAATCGTTTCGGAAAAATAGCATGGGACAGTTTTGAGATTGAACCCAAAGACATGCTAGAAATGGATAAAATTGCGAGAAAAGAAAATTTAGACATTTTAGGTTTTTATCATTCTCACCCGAATCATCCGGCAGTCCCGTCAAACTTCGACATAAACGCCTCATGGCCTTATTATTCTTACTTAATTCTATCGGTAAAGGGCAATGCCGCCAAGAGCGTCGTGGATATTAAAAGCTACCTAATGCCGGACAAAGACACCAAGCCTCTTACAGAGAATATTGTTATAAAACAACCGTGATTTTACTTAAGCGACTCGAGATATCTTGAGATTGTTATCACTTCCGATTTGGGCATACGCTCATAATTAGGCATTATTACCGGATATGTTTTACCATTGATTGTGGCTGTAGAACCCCGCTTAAAATGTGTTGACGGCGCGGCTATCTGGGTAACAATCCATGAAAAACTTCTTTTAGAACCCACACGTGAAAGATCCGGACCTATGGTTCCGCCGCGGCCGTTAATTGTATGGCACCTAATGCAACCGCTGGTATTAAACAGCCTATACCCTTCCGGACCCGAACCGTTGTACGCTCCGCCGCTAAATCTTCCGCCCATCATCATGCCTCCGCCAAATCTTCCGCTCATCATTGCGCCAGTAAACAAATAAACCCCCGCGATAACTAACAACACCAATAATATCAGGCCAATTAACGATTTACTGCCATGAAATCTTTTGCTCATACCCCCCCCGGCGTTTCGCATCTTATATGAGTCTAAAGTTTAATGTTCTTTTAGAATCCATTAAAATACAGTTCCGGCCGTATACTAACCGGATATATCTTTTTTAATCTGCTCAAACTCCTCTTTTGTAACCTCGCCTTTAGCATATCTTTTATTTAAAATATCCATTGCGGATTCCAAGTGATCATTTCTTGAGTTATGCTTATCGCCATGGTGATAATGGTCATGCCTATTTCCGCCGTATCCCCCCATATAACCGCCGTGACCAAAAATCATATAGATAATGATTAATATCACCATTATCCCAATAATAGGAAATATCCACATCAAGCCTCCCCAGAAAAAGTACGATACCATTGCATTCTTCTCCCTAAATATTATACAACATCTTACAATCTATTCATAATGATACCATAAAAAGGATACGGTTGCAGCGCGGACTTAAAAGCGCAATTATATCCTTTATCTCAGACTAAAATCCCCTCTATCCAATGTTAAATTCGGATTATAATATGGGTCGCCATTCATTAAAATATCTTTATGTAATTTTTGGAATGACTCTATCTCTTGTTGAAATCTTGCGATTTTATCCGGCGTGTCATCATACCCTCTGGATGTTGATTCATAATGATAAACCTCCGCATATGGGGTATAAATATTTAGATAACCCAATTTTAGCACTCTTAAACAAAAATCAATATCATTGAAAGCTACCTTAAAATCTGTTTCGTTCAATCCGCCTAGCTCTTTATATATGCTTGTTTTGACCATTAAACATGCACCGGTTACCGCCGAGACATTCTGTATGGTATTTAACCTGTTAATGTAACCAAAATCATTCTTATCATAAAACTTATGCGAATGATCGGCGACGCCGCCGATCCCTATAACGACACCGGCATGTTGAATCGTATCATTCGGATAATATAATTTCCCGCCGACGCAACCTATTTCTTTTCTTTGTGAATGCATTAACATTTCTTCAATCCACTTTGATGAAATGATTTCTACATCATTATTTAACAATACGATATGCCCCCCCCCGCATGACTACGGACCGCGAAATTATTGATTTCAGAATAGTTAAATGGTTTATTATACTCATAAATATTTATTCTATCATCAAGAACCTTTAATCTATCCATTTCGTCAAAAGTTTCTTTTTGCCTGCTATCGTTACTAATTGCAAGTATTTCATAGTTTGCATATGTAGATTTATTTAAAATAGACTCTATGCACATTTTTATTAACTCAGGTTTATCCTTAAATGCGATAATGATACTGACTAACGGATTATCAACGATATCATATTCAATCTTATAAAAATGCCTTGCATTGGCATTTTTTACGGTTGCTTTGATATTTCTGCGCAACATGGCACTTTCCAGCGCTTTTTTGCCATTATTGACGGATTCTGGTTTTACTTCACTATTGCCACTTGCCGCCGATGTCTCAATCTTTCTCCAATGATAAAGAACTTTAGTTATATGATATATTTTATTAGTTTGCTCGGTGAGCCTTAAAAAAAGTTCATAATCTTGGGCTCCATCATAGTTTGAATTGAAATACCCACTCTTATCTATCAATATTTTACTGAAGCAGCTAAAATGTGTTATATAATTGAAAGATAGAAGCAAATCTGGGGAAAAATCGGGCTTGAAGTGCGGATCGCAAAAAGATCCACCTATTGTTATCTTATCTTCATCGCTATAGATAAAATCAGCGCCAGTGTTGTTGATAGCTTTTACAACCCCATATAAAGCATTCGGGGTTATCTCATCATCATTGTCCACCAATGCCATATATTCACCATTTGCAAGTTTTAACGCCTCGTTTGAAGCCCCTGAAATATTTAGGTTCTTTTCTAAAAATTTAATCTTAATTTTTGGACTTTTGGACTTATTGATATTTTTTAAATAGTTTACAGTATTTTTATTTGTGCTTTTATCGTCTGCTATGCATAACTCCCAATTATCATACCATTGATTTCCTATGGATTTTATAGCCAAATCAAGCCATTTTGGATCTACGTTGTATACCGGCATAATAATAGAGATCAAGGGTTTGTATCTAAACCTTTCTATCTCTTTTATTATTTTCCCCGTTAATTTCGGCTGTATATAGCTATAAATCTTAGTTTTCCTAATTTTTGTTTTCCTAATTTTTGTTTTTACTTTATTGATCGTCCGCTTTAAACCGTACCGCTTAAGACTTAGAAATAATTTATTCACCAAATAAGGGTTCTGATCTATTTGTGATTTTATCCTTTTTAGGATACTGATATCTTTTGCAATCTCATATCGCACTGAAGACACTTTTATAATATCAAAACAAAGTATGTCGAATTTTCCATCTCGATTTATAGCATCAATTCTTAGATAGGCTATAGGGCTTTCAAATGTTATATAACCAATATGAGGCTCATTTGATTTAAATTTGATAGATCTTTCTTCGCTAAAATTTTTATTTTCACTGTAATAGATTTGGGTGGCGCCTTGATTATCAGATACTATACTGGAGACTATTTTAAAATATTTTGATGGAGATGGTAATTTTATAGTAATATTTGTATTCTCATTTGCAGAAAATAACGAGCCGTCTTTTAAAACGGTATTTTGTATGTCTACAATTTCCGGCAGAACAGTTTTCCTAATCAGACTATTTCTTATCTTTTTGGGAACTAATTTCAGTTTCAGTAATTCTTTCAGTTGTTGTAATTCCTCCTGTTGTTGTAATTCCTCATTCATGATCTTTTTTTGTACTTTTTTAGCAATTTTTTGATTAATTTTTTTAACACCATTCTTATGAATTTCCTGCACTAGTTTTTTTATCGTATTTCTCCCTTCATCTTTTCCATATAAAATATAATGTGCCAATGGATTCACTCCCGATTCTCTTACATCACTATAGGTATTTAAATAAAAATTAGTATCAAACTCATCACTAGGGTTTCTCCCTTCATCTGCACCAAATTTCAAATAATGTTTTATAGGGCCTACGCCCATCTTTCTCACATCAGGATAAGTAAACAAATAATACTTAACATCAAATAAACCACTCTCTTTAATAGCCTTATAGTATTTTTTGTACCTTAAATATTTTTTCATTTTACCAATCCTTTTATCTTTTTAACCGCTTTTGAAAGCATGCACTGGCTGTCTTTGTAAAAGAGCACCAACTCATCTTTTAAAGCTTCTATCTCTTCTTGTTGTTTATTTATCAGTTGCTCTTTTTGCGTGAGGTTCTCTTTTGTCTTACTCCTTCGTCCAAAGAGCTTACAATCTCACGATTGTAAAATAGTTTTTGATAACTAAACAAATCTTCTCTTGAAATATCAAACTGTACACTTAAGTTTTCAGTATTAAACTTATCTTTGAGTGCTAAAACATTTCTTACTGTACTTGGTATTTTGTGAGATAAATTATCTACAGATATATTATGATGCTTTAGGCTTAGTTCTAAAAATTCAGCTATCTGCTTTTTTTGTTTTTTATATTTTGTCATAAGTTTTAAATCTAATGTATTAGATATATTGTTTATCACATTGTCTGTATTGTCAAGTAACTCATCAAAACCCACAAAAACTCTTTGGTGTTCTCTGCTATATTTTTCTGCCAGCAAAAAGTGATATGCCCACAGAAGCATCCCTTTTTCTAGTGACATCCCATCTCTTTTGTTAAGTGAATTTGCAACCTCTACAGGATTTCTATATGGCAAAATAATTTTGACTTCTATATTTAATTCTTCAAGAACTTTTTTGTAAACAGGAAAAAGAAATATAAGCCGTGGATCTTTTATGGCAAATACATTAGCAAACTCAAACTCTTTTTGTATGGTTTCTTTTAGCTCATCAGTTTCTTTTATATTTCTTACTTTTGATTCATTGTAAAATGTATCATCCCATGAGCTTCCTATTTGAGATAGTAGTTGCTCATTTATCTTGAATAAAATATTATTTTCAAAATAACCTTTTTCATTAGCAGGATCAGCTTCCATGAGTTCACTGCCAAGATACACATCCAGCAAATTAAGCGTACCTGCCAATGCAGACGTCCCGCTTCTATGCATACCCAATACTAATATACATGTTTGTTTCATAATTATTTCTCCTACGCATTTATATTCTTCATAAGATTAACACGACCGGCTTTATCTGCTTCAACCATTTTTATTGTACACGCATCAATATGAAAACCAAATGTAAATGTCCAAATAAGGCCAAGATAAGAACCTTGATATTGTTTTTTAAGATCATTGCGCATGTCTTGTTATCATCTCACCACAAACCAAGGATTTAAAAGATTTTTCTTATTGTATACAACTGGCTTCTCACTGTCAAATTGATAAGTCATTTTGCCAGCTTCACGAACCACCGCATCAGCTGCGGCCGTATCCCACTCCATCGTGGGAGCTAGTCTTGGATAAATATCTGCAATCCCGGCAGCTACCATGCAAAGTTTAAGTGAACTGCCTCTATTCACTTGCTCTATATCCTTACTATCAAGCGCGCCTATAAAAGCTTGCGTTTCCTCTGAAAGATGTGATTTGCTAACTACCACGAAAAGTTTTTCCTCCAAATTATTATTTGTTTTTAAGGGTAATCGCTTGTCATTTTTAAAAGCACCTTCACCTTTTTTTGCTTTGTACATTTCATTTAATGCCGGAGCATAAACCGCACCAAGAACCGGTGTATCTTTGTATATCAGAGCAATATTTACAGTAAATTCTCCATTTTTCTTTATAAACTCCTTCGTGCCGTCTATCGGGTCTATGCACCAATAGTATTCCCAATCTTTTCTTTTGTTATAAGGTACTTCTTTATTCTCTTCAGAAAGCATCGGGGTATTTGGATAAAGCTCTGCTAAGGCTTTGCAGATAATATCATTTGATTTTAAATCAGCCTCGGTAAGTGGAGATTTATCATCTTTATATTCTACCTTGAAATCTCTGCTGTATATCTCCATAATTGCATCACCCGCATTTTTAGCAATATCTGCAATCTTATTTAGTTCTATATCGTTTAACAATTTCAAAAGCCCTTCCTCTCTAAATATTGTATAACCATATCTACGCTTTCTTCTATATTCATTTTATCTGTTTTTATATGAAGTTCTGCTTTTTCCGGTCGTTCATAAGGTGAAGATATTCCGGTAAATTTTTTTATCTTACCGGTTCTAGCTTTTTTATATAATCCCTTAGGATCTCTTTGTTCGCAAATTTCTAAAGGCGCGTCTACAAAAATTTCTACAAACTCATCTCCATCTACTAAATCTCGCGCCATGTCCCTATCTTTTTTAAACGGAGATATAAATGCAGTCAAAACTATAATCCCTGCATCTATAAAGAATTTTGAGACTTCACCTATTCTTCTTATATTTTCAACTCTATCTTCATCTGAAAAAGTAAGTCCTTTGTTTAAACCTATTCTGATATTATCACCATCTAGAAGGTATGTATGTTTTTTTAGTTCATACAGTTTGGCTTCAACAGCATTTGCTATGGTTGATTTACCACTGCCACTCAAGCCTGTAAACCATAATATACATGGCTTTTGATGTTTTAATTTTAATCTATCCTCTTTTGACACACGATGGTCATGCCATACTACATTTTTATTATTTAACATAGTTCTTCCTTACATGTTTTGTTATTGTATTTGCAACTTGCTCTGCACCTGCATGGTCCGTGCCTGCAACAATCTTGATGTGCCGCACTCATGTATCTGGTCCTATCTTCTTTTGACCTCATTTAACTTTTTAATGGGCTCTCCGTGTGCAATTCTTAGTATAATCTTAATCATTTCGGTAGCTATTGACAAATATTGTGTCTCTTTTCTTGCATGTATATCCTTATTATGTAAACTATAAAATAGAGTCCTCCGAGTTCTGCGCCCACTTGCCCATTAGAACCCGCTATTAAGACACTATTTATAGTAGTTTATGCCGTATTCAAACAAATCGTCAGTTTCATGCAGTTTAGGTAGGACATTGTCTTTAGCGGATATATTTAACTCGTTATACGGAACCGTCCAATTGATACCTATGGCCTTATCGTTAAATGCTATACCCCTATCATTGTCCGGACTATAGTAATTGTCTACCTTATAAGCAAAGATCGCATCATCTTCAAGAACCACAAATCCATGGGCAAAACCACGGGGCACTAAAAGCTGTTTTTTATTTTTATCATTTAATTCAACTGCTATATGCTCACCGAATGTAGGACTATTTTTTCTTATATCTACGGCTACATCTAAAACTCTGCCTTTTATAACACGTACTAGTTTAGTTTGAGCGGCAGGATGAAGTTGATAATGAAGTCCCCTTAAAACCCCGCGGCTTGATTTGGATTCATTATCTTGACAGAAATTCACTCTATATCCTAGAAATGCCTCCAGCTTATCCCGCCTGAAAGTTTCTGCGAAGTAACCTCTCTCGTCTTCAAACACATCAGGCTCTACTGTAACTACATCCAATATTCTTGTTCTGGTAAATTTCATATTATTTCACTCCATCTTAAAATATTTTTTTGTTTACATAATTAGGATAGTTTAAACTTCAAATAATTCCTTTGAAATTTCCATTTATAATTTAGTGTAATAGCCTTGTTAACTTTGACAGCTTTATGTCTTATTTTGGATTTTTTACTCTATTAAGTCTCTAAATATTATCAAAAAAAGAATTTTCAGAATCTATAATATTTAAAACTATTTTTTTCTTTTCTTCTTCTCCTTCTTCTATAAGTGATAAATCTATTCCATCAACTATAAAGCTAGTATCACCTTTACCAAATACATTATCACTATATGTTTTTCCAGTTCCTGGAGCGCCGTAGAGTATCATATTCTTTGACTCTATTTCAATATCATTTTTCCATAATTGTTCGATATCTTCATGGTAAAAGTCAAACTTGTTAAACGGATAGTTCTTATATAAGTCATTCCATCCATATGAATACTTATCGTTGTATCTTGCTATACAAGCTTCTATTATTTTCAAAATTTTATCATCCGTATCATCATCCGGCCCAAAAGCTATTTCACTAAGTTCAGAACTAAAAAAACTGACAATTTTCTCTTTATGCTTATAGCTAAACTATTGGAGCAAATTTTTCGGGGTCAAAAAGATGGAGCAAAATATTATACATGGCTACTTTTTTGACATTTCCGCCAATGGATACCTTCTCTTTTTCTTCTGCTCTTTCATCAACTCCAGCTTTTATAATTTTAATATAACTACCTCTGTCTTTTGTATTGTGATTTTTGCCCAATACCTTTTCAAAAAACTTGACAAGATATATTAATTCTGCCGGCTTATTGATTTTATGATATTGCCCCGTTGATATAAGTCCCTTTTCAAAGAAAAAACAGTTTTTTTTATCAACTTGTAAATCATCTTGTAACCATTTGTTTACATCCTCTATTTTACTATCTTGTTTCATATCAAAATCGACCAAAGACCAAAGCCAAATTATGTGCGCGAAAAGTTCGCGAACGTCTTCATTGTCACCTAAATTTTCTTTTATTTTTGCATCTCAACTATCATTTAATCCGTCAGGTTGCTTAACAAACTGTTCGATTATCACATTTAAATTATCTAAAGTAAAAATTCTCTTTTCACTAAATAGTGATTGCCCATCAAATAAAAATCTATTTTTAAAACAATTAAATGCTTTATATATATCTGTTATCCCATCTTTACAATTTTTTTCTTCACTCATATCACGCTCTCCTTTAATTTTTTGTTCTTTACTAATTTGACTCAAGTATTAAATGTTTTATCAACTTCACAGGTATATCTTTCTCTTTCGGATTGCTACTTAAACCTGCTACACTTCTGCCCACAAACAGTTAATGTAAATGCTAAACTTTGGAGGCCGCCCCATATTTTGCGTAGGCCAGATTCACCGCTTTTTAATGAATAGAATTATAGCAGATTGTACCTGACTTATCCATCCAGCCTCTTCTGGAACTAGATGGAGAATTGCTAGATGATCTCAGCCCGGTTATTTATCCAAGAGTTAATAACCATTTAGTCTCAAGCTCTTCTTTTAATGCATCCTCTGACACCTCTTTGATGGAAGCTTTATAGATTACAGTTTGAGATCGCACATAAACTCCTTTTGGTACTTGGACTTTAAGTCATAGCGAAGTGCAAAGCTCTGTTGTTATAAAAACCTCCAAATTATGTTTATAGAGGGACACTAAAAAATTTATCTCTACATAATATATAGTTTAGAATTCGCATTTTGGTCGCCTTATTTTTTTTAAAACTTTTTTGAAGATTATTGCTTAATAAGAAACCACAATGAATAAATCTAAATAGAGATTAATAGATCCTTGACAGACAGAGGCACTAAATACCTCATATGGAGTATTTAGGGTTGATGATAAATCTTACAAAGAAGCGCAAAAAAAATTGACACCTTATACGCCCCCCCCCAAAGCTTAATACAGAAAAACAGAAGGATTAAGGTGTGGAACCTGATGCAGTAATACACAAGAGGGTTATAATACACCAATGAGAAGCAAACATGATAAAGCATTTAAGGCAAAGGCAGCGATGGAAGAGGAAAAGACACTACAGGAATTGGCAAACAAGTATGAAGTGCACCCCAACCGGATATCACTGTGGAAAAAACAATTAGCGAATGGAGTAGCCGGCATATTCGAAAGACCGAATAAGAAACATCCTGATGTATAGAGAATGATTTCCTTAAAAAAAAATACCTGCAACTGTACGGGAAAGAGCCGTTCTGATTGATGCAGAGTATACAGTGAAGAAGCAATGTAAACTATTGGGTATCAACAGAACAGCATATTACTATAGTTCGCACAATGAACAACAGAATAGGAATATCTCCGATTTGAAGTTGCTAATGAATACATTGCAGGAAATACCGTTTTATGGTTACAGAAAGATATCAAGAAAGCAACTTTTCCGAACATACCGATATAGAGTGCAAGACGCTTTGGATTAAGAGCAATTTATGCCAAACCTAATTTGTCTAAAGCACGAAAGGAGAATAAGAAATATCCGTATCTGTTGAGAAACAAGATAATAAGATATCTTAAACCAGGTATGGGCAAGTGATATTACATATCTGAAACTTCCCGGAGGAAATATGTATCTCATAGTTATTCTGGATTTATACTCAAGAAAGGTTTTAAGCTGGAGGCTGTCAAATACACTTGATGCTGATTTCTGCATAGAAGCATTAGAGCAAGCTGTTGAAGTATATGGGGAGCCTGCAATATTCAATACGGATCAGGGCAGTCAGTTTACATCCGACAGATTTACAGAGGTATTGAAAGAACACTATATAGAAATAAGTATGGATTCAAAAGGCAGGGCGTTGGATAATATTTATGTAGAACGATTATGGAGGAGTCTAAAGTATGAAGATATATATTTAAAATCATATGAGACGGCAAAAGAGTTAAGGGAAGGTGTCAAGAGATATTTCAGCTTTAACCTGGATTATTGGCACGATATCTGCGTTTAACTGGCCCATGAAATTCATACAAATAAAAATCTAATCTAATTTCCTTGTTTCAATTTCCCGCACCAAATCGTCTACAGAATAATCCTTTTGCCATAGAGATCTGTCTTGTGTATAATTACCTTTGCCTTTTTCAAACTGCTGCATAAATCTTATTAATCCGGTAGCACCAAGACCCTCTCTTAAACATTCATACCCTGCACTTTGAATTTCCCTATCAGTCTTGTAATCAATTATTCTCATAGATCGCCTCCTCCAACCATTTTAATGGATTATAGACATTTATCTTTAGTTGCGCTATATTTACTGTTTTCTTTAAAAACTGATCATCAACCGTTAATAGAACATCGGCATTGTTCTCTGCACTCGCCAAATGTAACGCATCAAAAGAAACAATTCCTTTGCTTTCAAATAATTTTGCTCTCTCAATCATCTTATCGGTAAGTGATATCTTTAGCAGCATCGGCGGATATTCAAACCCGCGAACATACGTGAAGGAAAAACCCGGTGTATCTCCTTTAATGCCGACTAATTTTCTTTTGGAAAATACTATATTTATGAAATTGTCCGATGTGACAACCGAATTACCTCCATATAGGGAGGATGTTGTTCAGGTTCAAATAGACGCAATGCGGCAGAAACAGTATGAGAATTTTGAAAAATAGCATTTTTGGCAAAAGGCGATAAATCGTTGTTATGCGTAATGCTGCAATCCCTGCTGGCTTTACCTGATGCTGCAAGAAAAGGTGAAACAAGCGCACATCCGCACTCACCCGATCCGTTACATCCTATTGTTTTGGCTGTTAAAGTACGTCCTTTATATTTACATCGACCATTCTCTCCCATTCGTCAATATGCAAGTTTTTTATAAATGATAAAGGCATCAGCCCTGCGTCATTTACAAGAATATCAATATGTCCACCACATGCCAATGAGTCTGTTTGCAGCTTTATTCAGATCATTCATTTTTATAACATCACCCGGCAGAACAACAGCATTCGCCGGTTCTATCTCTTTCTTCAGGGCAGTTAATCTATCAATGCGTCTTGCAAGTAAGCCTACTTTTATTTTTGCAAGCAATATGGCAGTAACCATTCCTATTTCAGAACTTGCCTCCGTGATTAATGCAACCTTATTGTTTATAATTACCTCCTACAGGTTGTTTGATACATGGCATCCATCCTCATTATAGCTCATATTTTGTAATTTACGATTGAAACATAAAGAAAATTGTGTTACGCTCAACGAGATTACTGCATAATATCCAGATTATTTGCACTATCCGCTGATAAATAATTTTTTTATACCAGCAATTTTATACCAAAAATGCACTAAAAGGTTCGTTTAGAGGAGTAGTAATGTGAGAATTGCCCAGATTGCACCATTATATGAGAGTATTCCTCCCAAACAGTATGGCGGAACTGAAAGAATCGTTTCTTATCTTACCGAAGAATTGGTAAATATGGGATTGGATGTTACGCTTTTTGCAAGCGGTGATTCGGTTACGAAAGCAGAACTCGTTGGCATTGTTCCCGAGGCTACAAGGATAAATGAAAGGGACCCCATAATTTATCATTTGCTTTTGATTGAACAGCTTATGGAGAGAATTGAATCGTTCGATATAGTTCATTTCAGCATAGACTGCATTCATTTTCCCATTGCAAGGAGGCTTGACGTCCCTCATATAACAACGCTGCATGGCAGGCTGGATCTTCCTGATCTCATACCATTTTACGAGGAATTTAACGATATACCGGTTGTTTCCATTTCAAACGCCCAGCGAATCCCGCTTCCTTTTGCCAACTGGCAGGGTACGGTCTATCATGGATTACCTAAAGATTTATACAAATTAAACGAAAAGCCGGATAAATACCTTGTTTTTCTCGGACGCATCTCAATTGAGAAAAGACCCGACAGAGCAATAGAAATCGCAAAAAAAAGCGGAATAAAACTTAAAATAGCGGCAAAGATTGATAAAGTAGACAGGGAATATTTTGAAAATGTAATCACGCCTTTGTTGGACGACCCTATGATAGAGTTTATAGGTGAAATATGCGAAAAAGATAAACAAGACTTTTTGGGAAACGCATTGGCACTACTATTTCCCATCGATTGGCCTGAACCGTTTGGATTAGTCATGATAGAATCGCTGGCATGCGGTACGCCTGTAATTGCGTATGGAAATGGTTCTGTTCCTGAGATTATAGATAACGGCATAGATGGTTTTATAGTCAACAGTATTAATAGCGCTGTTAAGGCCGTTTCAAACATTGATTTAATAGATAGAAAACGATGCAGACAAATTTTTGACCAACGTTTCACATCAAGGCTAACGGCTGAAAACTATTTGAATATTTACGAAAAGATCATTCAAAACAATCAAAATAGAAGGGCAATTTATGGAATATAAAGATATAATAACGGTTGATGATAAATTTTATATTCTCGCAGCTTCTCCCTTTATAAACGACAATATATACAATTTGAAATATGGTGATATGTTTGCAATATTTAATAGATATGGTGATATTCATCATTATGGACTGAGACAAAATGGAGTTTATTACAAAGATACCCGGTTTTTGTGTAGATACGAACTGAGATTTGATACTTTTATACCGCTTTTTTTAAGCGCCATAGAAAGATCGGATAATACGCTGCTGAGAACAAATCTCACAAACAATGATATAAAAACGGAGAAGCTTGTGATACCAAGAGATATTATGCAACTATCTCGTTCCAAATTTCTATTTAAAAATGGGTTATACGAGCATATAAAATTGTTCAATTATGGACAAGTTGATGTAAAAATACCATACCATCTTCATTTTGATGCTGATTTTGCCGATATTTTTGAGATACGAGGTTCGAAAAGGGAAAATCATGGTAAACACCTCAAAACTGTAACTAATGATTCTTTTGTTGAGCTTGCTTATGAAGGACTGGATAAAATTGTTCGCAAAACAAAGATAGAATTTTCACCATATCCTACCATTCTTTCCGAATCTACTGCATTTTTTGATCTGTTTCTTGCTTCCAAGAAAGAATTTGATATTTATATTACCACGAGCTTTATTATAGAAGATGAACAACCTGATATTGCAAACCTATCTTATGCCGCACCGTTTAGAGCATATAAGCCTATGGAGAATGAGGATAGGCAATCTTATAATACCTTAAAAGAAGAAAAGCATAGAGATGTTAAGTCTATGTATTATACCTCTTTGAATAGTGTGGAAGAAGAGCTGAAAAAATCGGAAGATCAAGATTGCAAGATCTATACATCAAATGAACAGTTCAATGATTGGATAAATAGATCGTCGGTTGATATTCACATGATGATTACACATACAAAGTATGGTGAATATCCATATGCAGGCGTTCCGTGGTACAGCGCTATTTTTGGAAGGGATGCTCTTGTTACAGCGTTTGAATATTTATGGGTTAATCCTGATATTGCAGAAGGAGTCTTGAGAACATTATCATATTTTCAGGCAAAGACAATTTCAGATAAACAGGATGCAGAACCAGGAAAGATACTTCACGAAGCTAGAAACGGAGAGATGGCAAACCTTAATGAAGTACCTTTTGGAAGATATTATGGGAGCATTGACAGTACGCCTCTTTTTGTAATGCTTGCCGGAGCTTATCATAGAAGAACCGGAAATACTCCTTTTATTAGGTCTATATGGCCTAATATTACCATGGCTATTGAATGGATGAATAAATACGGCGATAAGGATCAGGATGAGTTTATTGAATATGAATCACGTAGTTTCGATGGTCTAAAACAGCAGGGATGGAAAGATTCATCAAATTCTGTATTTTATAAAGACGGTATGATAGCTAAGCCATCTATAGCGCTCTCTGAAGTTCAGGCTTATGCCTATTCTGCCAAGAAAGAAGCCTCAAGATTGGCAGAACTGCTCGGCTGCAGCGATTTATCATCGCAGATGAAAAATGAATCTGCAAGGCTTAAACAAAAGTTTGAGGATGCTTTCTGGTGTGAGGAGATTTCTTCGTATGCACTTGCTTTGGACGGAGATAAAAAACAGTGTAAAGTTAAGACATCCAATGCAGGGCAATGTCTTTTTTCGGGTATTGTAGCAGAAGAGCATGTTGATAAACTTGCAAAACTGTTATTGAGCAAGGAATTTTTTTCAGGATGGGGCATCCGTACATTATCAACAAAAGAGGTTCGTTATAATCCAATGTCATATCACAACGGAAGCATATGGCCGCATGATAACGCATTGATAGCATATGGATTAGCTAAATACGGTTATAAAAAAGAGGTGTTGAAGATTTTGACAGGATTTTTCGATGCAAGCATCTATTTTAATTTGCATAGGATGCCGGAGCTGTTCTGTGGCTTTGACAGGCATTTATCTGAAGCTCCAACACTTTATTCGGTGGCATGTCCTGTGCAATCATGGTCGGCAGCATCTTCATTTATGATGCTGCAGGCAGCTCTGGGAATGTCTATTGATGCTTTATCGTCAACAATAACCTTTAATAATCCTGTCTTGCCTGAGTCATTAAAATGGGTTAATCTTAAAAACCTTCGTATTAATGATCAATTTGTCAGCCTTCATATTCAACGTACAAACATGGATGTAACAATCAGTGTAGTTCGTAGAAGTTCCGATATTAAGATTGTCGTGATAAAATAGAGCGGTTAAGAGTTCAATAAGAAAGCAAAGAGAATCGTAAAAATTATCGGTTTAATGATTAGAAATTTTAAAGATATAAGATCGATTAGCTCCCTTGCATAAGTAGCGGGCAATGTAATTTGAAATACCTCTTACCTGACTTTCTATCTTTGGAAGTCTTTATTGAATATTTTTGACACTTTCATCCGAAAGATACAGCTTGCAGCTATTCCGATTATCGTTCACCATGTTTCACCTCATATTTAATTATTATCACTACGCTTAAATTGACCACTGTGTTTTATTTAGGTTGCGCATGGAAAGCAACTTCGCTTGATTGAACAAATATCATGTCTTCGCAAAGTTAGATAAAATATTTGAGTCTATTTACAAAACGAAATAAAAATGTAACAGCAATTATTACTCAAAAACAATCCATAAAATAATGAAACAAGACATTGAAAAGCACAACAAGCAATACCAGAAAATTTAATTTAAAACATTAACAACCGCACACGACAGATTTTTGATAATCGACCATAAAACTGTCTATCACTTTGGGCAAGCCTGAAAGATGCCGGTAAAAAATGGTTTGCCTTCTCTAAACTTGATATAAATGCCAATGATATTCTTAATAAATTATGAATGAAAAGAAAAATTCATAAATCAAAATTTATTTCTATGGAAGACAGAACTATGAAATACTCGAACAAAAATATTTTCCCATTGAAAAAAAGGCGATATCACTATTGTGATGAATGATATTCTAAAAAGGAAAGCATTAGTCAAATACAAAATGTTAAAAACAGGCATGATGCAGGAAGTATTAACAGGAAAAAAGAGATTGATATGAGTGAAGAGATAAAAAATACTGAACTGCAAGAATTTTCAAATTTTGTCATTTTCCAAACCGAAAACGGTAAAGATGAAATCCTTGCGTATAAAACAGCTTTATTCATATTATCCCTGCTTTAATTCTTCATTTTCGCCTCTTTTGCTCTTGGCTTTAAAAGGGATAATCTTTGCTAATTCACCTTCTATTTTTCTGCTTTGTTCCAGTATTTCAAGACTACATTGCAATCTTAAAAAATACCCTTTTGTTAATCCAAAATACTTTGTTAGTCTTAAATCTGTATCCGCTGTTATGTTTCTTTGTCCTCTGACAATAGCATTAATTCTATTTGAAGGTACTCCAATTGCAACCGCAAGAGAGTTTTGTGATAGCTCTAATGGCTCTAAAAATTCTTCAAACAGAACTTCTCCGATATGAGGCACCGATATATATTTTTCATTCATAATGATTTCTCCTTAATTATAAGTTGTATTTATACTATACACTACGTACAACATATAATCAACCCTAAAGGGTTGATTATATGAAGAAATAATAAGATAAAAAATAAAATCTTAGTGATAGTCAACTATTTCAACGTTATAGGCTTCATTTTCTTTCCACTCAAAACAAATTCTGTATTGCTGATTTATTCTTATTGAGTGTTGACCTTTTCTATCACCTTGTAATTGTTCTAAAAAGTTTGCTGGCGGTATTGTCAAATCAAATAGCTCTTCGGCAATATCAAGACTACGCAGTTTGATCAATGCTCTACGCTGAATTTCGTATGGTATTTTCTTTGAAAACAAGCCATTGTATATTTTGTCTGTCTCTTTGCATTTAAACGATTTAATCAATTTCAAACCCCTTAATAAATCCTTATTACAATTATTTTACAATAAAAATGCTTTGACATTTTTATTTTATTTTAGGTAATCAAGCATTTCGTTAAAAATTGTTCTACCTAATTGCTTTGCCGTTTCAGAGTCTGTGGACTCTTCTATAATTTCAAGATTATCCTTATACACATAATCTTTTAGATACTCAACTTGAGCAGGAATAGAATAGCCTTCCTTCTCTTGCTCCTTGCTTGTTTTAAAATCATTTTTCATTCATCCCCATTAGTTAGTAAATTGTATATTTATAAATTAGGTCAATTTTAACTCAGTTTTGACAAGGTTGCTGCATTCTTAATATAAATTAATTATTCACGATATTTATATTTACATTAAGCGGCATTATTCATTAGCCAAGTTCTAAATTTGACTATTACAGGTGATTATATTAGTCCTTTCTGTATCACCTTTCATACATACTTGTTCAGTACAGTTTATGCAATCTCTATGAAGTTGACATGGCGTCATTGTATAATCGTGAATACATACACCAAATCATACAAGATGGGCTGTCCTTATTTTCAATCCGGCAAATCTACAGCTAAACCTCTTTTTGCATTTATTGGAGAAGTAGTACTATGCTTTGGTATTCCAGCTGTTAAGCCGGATTCAACTAACTTTATAGGGTTATTAAGAGTGAGTGTTTTTAAGCCGAAGTTAGGTGTTTGAGATAAAAATGTTCTTGAAAGCCATACTAAATAATCTTTTATAGCTCTAATTCTATGAGCCGTTGTATTTGAAAGGATTTGTGCTTCTAAAGATCTCAAAGAGCATTCTTGTGTTAAATCCTTAAATGGTAACTCACAAGTATCACAGAGACTTTCAATCTCATGCAATTCTAAGAGCATTCCTTCTTCTAAACGTTTATCAAGATTAACCTCTTCATTATAGGGAGTCTTTCTCCTGTTGAATGTAAAACGGTTTGAATGTTATATATAGTCATACTTGTTTCTATTTATTTTGTTGCATATTATAATGTAAAATGTAAATAGGCTGTGATATTCTAACTATAAGGACCTGAAATATAATTTTGCATATTAAGTTTACATTATTAAATCAGTGAATACTAGAACGGAACGTCGTCCTCTTCCTGGTGCCCTGCGCCTGCATTGCCCCCTTTATTGGCGTCATAGTTGCTACCTTCGGAACTATTGTTGCTATATCCGGAATCATCCGCACCACCGCTTGAGGCACCTCTAGCACCAAGCATTACAATATTAGTCGCAACTATCTCTGTGATATACTTTTTGACACCATCCTTATCATCATACGAACGGTTGTTAATTCTCCCCTCAACGAAGACCTGCTTACCTTTATTCAGGTAATTAGCGATGCTCTGCCCCAGCTTGCCGAATACAACAATATTATGCCATGTCGTTCGTTCATTTTTGGAACCAGATTTATCGTTAAAATACTCTGTTGTCGCTATGGAAAATTTTAAAATTGCTAACCCGTCCGCCGTATAGCGAAGCTCCGGGTCTTTACCAAGATTTCCAATTAATAATGCTTTGTTCAGACTACCCATGATACCCCCAAATTTATTATTTTTTTATAGACAACCAGACTGCATGGTATATAATAAGTCAAGCAAATCTGTTTGGCAAGTTAAAATTACCTTAAGTTTTTGTTGCATTTATGTTACGATTTTATTACATTTTTATTACAAATATCAACCATGTATGTTTTTGATTCACTATTTACATATTTAGTAATGCTTTACTTTTTTAGATATTATGATATAATTCAGTGTATCAGTATGTTGTATTGTACAAACAGTAAACCCCAAAGTTATTAATGTAATTGACTATGCATATGGGCGTTTTTAAAAATAATAGCGATAGCGGCGCATCCCTTCTAGAGGTAATGATTGCCATGATTATCCTCACCGTGGGTTTTTTAGGTGTAATGGCGTTGGCGGTTGCGCTTACAAATAACAACGCCACGGCAGGCAAGATTAACACAGCGACAATGATTGCACAGGCAGAGGTCAGCCAGCTTAACTGCCTTGGGGTAAGCGGTATACAAAAGAATTTTCCGCAGATAAATCCGTGGACATACAGTTATGTTGTTGAGCCTTCGGTCTCTACGCCGGATGGCAGAAATAGCGTAACGTCCTGCATCAGTTCGGCTTTAGCAGTGGGGGGTAGCGCTCCTAATTCTTCCGCGCCTAAGGGTTTAGGTGTCACGCTTCCCTACACCGTCACAATAAATTTTGCAAATAATATCAATCCGGCTTCTACAACCGTTATTAACGCGCAGATTGAAGTGAGCTGGCAAGACACAAGGCAACACGTGATAGTAATGAACGATATAATTTCATAGTAATTTATGCGGATATTGCAAAATGAAGCAAAGATCAAAAAAGGATTGCATAACAAAAAAACCGCTGATTTTTAGAATAAAAGGACTCACGGCGGTAGAGCTCATTATAGCCCTATCTATTTCTGTGATAGTCGTTGCTGCTGCCGGCTTTATTTTGCTCACGCAATCCGGGATTATTAGGTTTAACAGGTCTGTTTCAACAGAGCAGCAAAGACTTAATGTAGCCTTCAGTTCAGTCAGGTACTCTCTGAGAATGGCAGGGTTCGATTATGGGCAGGGATATTTCATCCAAGTAGGGTCTGTCCCCGCCGTACAGGTAGTAAAAGCATCGTATCCGTCTAATCCATATGAGGTCATGGTAAGTTACTCCACTATTGTTGACGGTTCAAATCCCTGTACATTGCTTCCAGTACCCAATGCCGGTTCAAATTCAGCATCGTCGGAGTTTAATCTAAGCAGTTCCTGTAATATAGATAATTTTTATATCGGTCAAATATTAAACATTACAAATCCTGTTCCGCTCGGCAATAGCCCGCTCCCGTCCGCACCTATAATTTTTTGCATAACATCAGTTCAAAAAAATCCTAATATGATACAAGTGAGCCCGGGCAAGGGGGGCATGTGTGCGGCTAACCCTGTTCCCCCCAAAAACATCGGCGGCGGAAGCGTATCATCAATAAACCAGACGCTGTTTTACTGGGGCAATGCTAAGTATAATTTTAATTCTCCGTACAATGTTCCGGGAAATTTATATGAATGCAAGGTTAATCCCATTGTTATCTCTCCGGTAATCCCTACTTGTATTGCCAGTACTACCATTATGCTCAGCGACTACATTAATAACTTTACGGTTTCGACACTACCAAACCAATTAAATCAATATAATCAACCTTACGCATACAATATTTCTATAACAGGTGAATCTAATGTGGCATTATCAGATTCACCTGCCTATAGCGTACATGTTCCCTTTAATTCTAATAAGAACGGGGTTAATGCAAAGGGGGATGCAGGGCAGATAGTAGGGGACAATGTACTTAAAGTCCTTAATTCCAATGTCTTTCTGAGAAATGTTTATTACGGAAAATAGATACTATGGAAAAATACAGGCTAAAAGCCACTAGTTTCAGGACTATAGGAACAGTTAGAGGTAATAATCGAGGCATTGCTTTGGTTACTGTGCTATTGGTCATTGCGATACTTGGGATATTGGCGTCGGTAGCGATTGAATCTACCGGATCAGATGTTATAAATGCCGGAAACTATATGTCCTCCGAGCAAACATTGAACATATCAAATTCGGCTATGAATATTGTTTTGTCCCAATTAAATACAAATCAACAGACCAATTTAGGTGTTGGACTGCCGACTCCTGCCGTTTATTACTATACATCCGGCGCAAACAGTGCCCTTAAACAAAGTAGCAACTACGTCGCATTGTCGGCTTCAAATATTGACCCAAATTTTTCGTATATTCTAAGTTTTATATCAAATGGCGGAAATTTCGGCTTTGAATACACCGGTGCATATGGAAGTATCCCCGGCTATAGTTTAAATTACTATTTCTACAACGGGGAAGTCAATGTAATAGCTCAAAATCAAAGCGCATCAAAAACGGTTAAAACCGGCATGACATTCAGCTATGGACCGCTTCGGAAGGGATATAACCGGTAAGGGGTCTAACCCCTTCCTGTAATTGCGAACTAATATTAAAGGTATATCGGAGATGAGAAAATGAAACAATTAAAATTCTTTAGCGCGATAGTCTTTGCGGTTATTTTAATAATGTTTTTGGGTTTCAACGCCTTCACTGAGCGATCTTACGCATCAGACAAATCCCTCCTTACAAATCTTAATAATCCCAATGTATTAATATTTTTGGATACCTCGGGTTCAATGATGTGGAATGAGAGGGTCAAATGGAAGAATTCCAGTGCAAGCGGCTATGACAAGCCTGAATCGTGGAGCGGGGGCGGCAGTTCTTTCGCTTGGGCGCCGGGTTCTAACAGTATATTTTCTAAGATATATAACGCCAAGATGGCTATAGCCGAAATAGCCCAGAGCCCATCATTTTCAAATCTTAATTTTGCGTTTGCCACGTTTGACCAGGTGCCGTCAGCAAAAAGTGGTTCTTCTAGTACAAATCAGTGTATATACAGCAACGATCCGAGTTTTACAAACCCTTCCTCCGCATTATACTATCCCGGAACAAACGGCGGGACGGGAATCCCTGATGAAACCGGTGCATATACAAGTGCCGACTATCCGTTTACACATTATGCCTATAGTGAGAATTATGCCTGCAACAGCAGTGCTAACCAAGACGCACACTTCTACAATAATGCAACTAAATCTTTTTACAAGTCTTTAGGGTATTTTGTTTCATATGATTATTCCGATTATATAGGCGATTTCGATTATGCAACGCAAATTTCTCCATGGTCGCTGTATGTCCCCCTGACTATAAACGGAACGCTGTCTCAATCCCATACCCTTACGGTTGCTTCTAATCCAAACAACTCGACTGACCCTTATTTCGACCCTGCCGATATAGCAGGTCCCGCTATTAATTATGTTTTATGGCATGCCCCGGACTACGGCGGCCTTAGCGACCCTGCGGGAAACAGAGTTTCGGGGCTTAAAGGGGGCGGCGGGACGCCCACATACTCCGCCGTTGAAAATATGTTCAATTATTTTACGAATTCGTTAAAATCGGATAACGCTGCCTCATGTAGGCGCAATTTTTCTATTATTATCACCGACGGCGAGGCTAACGGTTATAATGCAAGCAAGACACCACGGGCACTTTATGACTTATACACAACCGTTGATACCACTTATCCTATAGAGACATTCATAGTTGGTTTTGGATACAGCGGCAGTTTGAGCGGACCGACTTATATTCAGGAAATGGCAGACGCCGGGGCGGGAATAGACCCGGCTACTAATCCCAACGGCATTAATTTTAACGCTACGGTAGGCGCTTCGCCAACCACAATGATACTGCCTTATTCGGCGTTTACGGCGGTCAATGGTGTCTTGATAGGCGATACCGTTTCTGATAATGGAGATGAAAGCAGTTCCTGCGAGTTCGCCAACTATAACAGCGGGATTTATGCGGATGGCAACGACTGCGCCGTTGTTACGGGAATCTACCCAAATACAAATGAAATTCTATTATCTAATTCTCTAAAAACCTTAAATACAAGCGGAGCTTCCGGCGCTCTTACGGTTTCCGGCACCGTTTATCTAACATCTAATTATAGTCAGCTCGTAAGTTCGCTCACTACAATATTTGAACAGATAGAAACACAATCGGTCTCATTTACGTCTCCCGTAGTACACCAGGTTTTTGGTTCAAACGGAAACGTTTATTATTCAAATTTTAAGGCGCTAAACCAACCGCTGTGGGGTAAGGGGAATATTTTTTTATTCAAGTTAAACTCACAGGGTCAGCTTACAGGACCTAACGGTCCCGCCGTAAATGCTAACGGACAGATAATTACGAGTGATTCATACTGGAATAATGGCAAGGGTGCAGGAGGGGCGCTCCAGACGGAAAACACATCATCAAGATATATTATAACATCAGCTCTTAATCCAGCCACCGGCTCCAACAATGTAGTCTTATTCAGCGTATCTAATGCGACAAATTTGGAATCATTATTAGGGTTGACTAGCACAAATTATACATCCGTTTGTCCAAGCGCATCGTCAGAAAGCGCTTGCGCCAACGATATCGTAAGTTTTGTGTTAAACCCCGATAGCGCAACAGATAATTGGAAGCTAGGGGCAATATTCCATTCCGACTCTGTGCTAATCGGTCCGCCGCCATTCACATATTCAAGTACATCGTATCAGGCATTTAAAAAGCTTTACAACACAAGAGCGCGGGTTCTGGTTGTGGGCACAAACGACGGCATGCTTCATTCTTTTAACGCCGGAACGTGGGATGCTAATACAAATTCTTATACCGACGGAACTGGAGCGGAAATATTCGGCTATATCCCGCCTAATTTTTTAGATACTAACGGCTCTTCTACTTTGCCCAAAATTACCAAATGGTATGAAACGTCTGTTACGAAGCCATCTGTTTTTAGGTTTGTTGATTCTACCCCTTATGTAAGCGATGCGTTCTTTAATAATATCTTTAACGGAATAACAAATTCCATTGACACTTCTATCTATCCGATATCAACAACCGGCACACCGGCGAACAGCTGGCATACAGTCTTGATCGGCGGCGAAAGGAACGGGGGGACAAGCTACTATGCAATCGGATTAACTAATCCCGCTAACTTAAAAAACGGTTACCCGAAACCGTTTTGGAATTTTTCTGATGCATCGGCTCAAACCGATCCAATGGGCAACACATGGTCGAAACCCTTAATAACTTTTGTATGCTTGCCGAATCCTAATTACACTGACGTCAACGGCGGAACAGGCGTATGCGGAGACAATCCCTCCCCGCCAAGCCCGATGGCCGCCCCTCAATATATTAAGACATATTCCGCTTTTATAGGGGGAGGTTATTCATCTAATAACTCTGCCGGACAAGCGGTCTATTCATTATATATCGAACCCAATCCGGTAAATATCGGAACGGCAACTACGCCAAACTATGTTAATAAACAAGAGTTATGGAAATTTGACAGCGCAGACAACGCAAATATGCTATATGCTATACCGTCTGCCGTATCACCGGTTTTTATCCCTAATTTCGGGATTCAGGGCTTTTATGTCGGGGATTTAGGCGGACAGATGTGGGCATTTAATATACCATACGGAAAATCGCCATATGGCAATAGCAAATCCAACTGGACAGGGTGCAGAATTTTTGATTCAAATGCTCCGGCGCCGTCACTAAATATATTTTTTCCCCCAGCAATCTCATATGACGCAACCGGCAATTTATGGCTGTTTTTCGGCACAGGTAATAGGGAAAACTTGACTGCAGTGAATACGACGAGGAACAATGAACTGATAGGATTGAACACGGCTGGCGCTCAAGGAATTGGTAAATGCGCATCAAATGGTCCATATAACGAAAGTGACTTAACTAATGCAACCGGCACAAGCGGCATAGGGAGTATAAAAAGTGGTGAGGGCTGGTATGTACAGTTGAGCCCGGGCGAAAAAGTAGTCGGCTCACCTTCGGTCTACGACCGCATAGTCTATTTTGCAACCTATACCCCTTCCTCAACAACCAGCTCTTGCGGGTATGGAGCAGCGAAACTGTATGCAGTTTATTATTTAGACGGCGGGGGGACAATCACTCAATCCAACGGGACGGTGACCATTTCAAATACGGTAAAAAGTTCAAGCGGGGCGTTGCAATCTATGTCCATCGGCTTCGGAGTGCCGTCAGCACCCGTTATATCAAATGGAAATCTTATTATAACAACATCAACTGGAACGGTCTTAATTCAAAAAGTACCGTCACTTCCGTCCAAACTTACGCCGGCTTCCTGGTTTAAACTGCCGCAATAGATGGATTGATAAATTACCGATGTTTATTGATTTAAAAGTGTAGTATAATTGTAAAAAAAGGATAAAAGTATGATGGTAAACAAAAAAAGACTTTTAATGCTATTGTTTATTATTTCGTTTGTAATATTTGCTGTTTCGGGTTTAGGGCGGGTGACTGCATTCTCCGAAACGATAGATGCAAGTGCTCCCTTATTAAACGGGACTGCATCCGTCCGCGCTTCAAAGGCTTATCATGGCGTCGGCACCATTACACGCATAAGCGATTCATCTATAACCCTATATCACGGTGCAACTTACATCATCACTGCCTCAACGGTATGCAGAGCTCACTCTAAGGGCGAAAGCATGATGCATATGCGCGTAGTTTCCTGCTCATATTTCGCACAGGGCATGACCGTATCCATCACCGCCGAAAAAAACACCACCGGAGAACTTGTTGCGACAGAGATTAGAGATGTTTTTTTCTAATGCCGGATAGGAAATAATTTAGCTTTTATACAGAACGCATGATAACAGATTTTCTTTTAAGTTTATATTCTTGGACGGTTATAGTTGTATTGACCATAATCTTTGGCACACTTGCCGTTATAATGTCTTTTCTAAGCGAATATGCCTCTGATAAGATTGCACAATCATGGGGAAGGTTAATTTTATATGCCTGCCGAGTAAAAATGAATATCAAAGGCCTAGAAAATATATCTCCTGATAGCTCATATGTCATTACTTCTAATCACCAAAGCTATTTCGACATATTCGTCCTTCTTGCCTGTCTTGATACAAGCTTTAAATTTATTGCAAAGAAAGACCTGTTTAATATTCCCTTTCTAGGGCAGGGCATGAAGAGGCTGGGTTATATATCCATAGATAGAAAAAATATGAGGAGTGCACTTAAGAGCGTTAAAAAATCTACAGAATTGCTAAAAAACAAGATATCAATACTAATATTTCCCGAGGGTACTCGCTCCCCTAACGGCGAACTGTTAAGCTTTAAAAAGGGCGGGTTAAATATGTTTTTAAAGCAGAGCAATATTACCGTTCTTCCGGTCGTTATCAAGGGCACCGTCAATATATTAAAAAAAGACAGTTTTGTCATACACATTGGTAGAACCGTAGAACTTCAAGTCTTAAAACCACTGAGTCCAATAGTTAAAAAGGGTGATGGCAATGTTGTAATAGAAGAGGTAGAAAACAAAACTCGTGCGGTTTTAAAAGCCTGACATCTACTTGTTCAGGCAAAACAACTATTTTCCTTGAACAAGTAGATGTCAGATGGTAAAATCAATCTCTGATTGAAATATAAAAAGACATTAAAATAATGGTGATCAATTAAATAATGCTTACATTAAAGGTGATACCGCTTGGCGGTTTGGGAGAAATAGGTCTCAATATGATGGTATATGAGACCGAAAAAGATATTATAGTGGTTGATTCCGGGATTATGTTTCCCGAGGATTATATGTTGGGAATAGACATGGTAATTCCGGATGTTAAATATTTATACGATCCGGAAAAAAAGAGTAAGATAAGGGGGATTGTTTTAACCCACGGGCATGAAGACCATATAGGTGCCATACCTTATATCCTGAGGGAATTTAATCTTCCCATATTCGGAACCCCTTTCACACTCGGCATACTTGAAGAAAAGCTTAAGGAACATGACTTACCCTTTAAGGTATCGTTATTTACCGTAAAAACAGGTGATTCTATTACATTAGGAGATTTTGAAATAGAATTCATACGGGTAGCACACTCAATAATAGACGGAGCAAGTCTTGCTATAAAAACACCGGTTGGAACTATAATTCACACAGGAGATTTTAAGCTCGACCAAACTTTGGAAAAAAATGCCGCAACCGACATCAATAGGCTTGCCTATTACGGCGATAACGGGATTTTAGCATTATTTTCAGATTCAACCAATATTGAAAAAGAGGGCTTTACTATATCGGAAAATGATATAAAAAAAACATTCAGGAATATTTTCAGGGATAACAACACAAGAATAATCATAGCTCTTTTTGCCTCAAACGTTCATAGAATTTCTGAACTGCTTTCCTTGGCCCAGGAATTCAACAAAAAGGTAATATTTAGCGGAAGAAGCCTTCTGACATACACTAAGGTCGCAAGAAAATTAGGCTATTTAAATATTCCGGATGACATTCTTATTGATGAAGAAACGATAAGTTATTACAAACCTGAAGAGCTTTTAATACTCACCACGGGAACGCAGGGCGAAGCAATGTCCGCTCTTTCTAGGATATCGGTTAATGATCACAAGTATATCAAGATTGCGCCAAACGACCTTGTTATTTTATCCTCAAAATTCATCCCCGGAAATGAAAAAGCAATATCTAAGATTATCAATAACCTCTATAGGAGAGGAGCAGAGGTTTATTATGAAAATATTTCCAAGATTCATGTTTCGGGTCACGCCAGCAAGGAAGAACTCAAGTTCATGATAAATATCACGAAACCAAAGTATTTTATTCCGATACACGGAGAGTTAAAGCATTTATACCAGCATAAAAAGCTTGCCGTGAGTACGGGTATTTCCACAGGGAACATTTTTGTCATGGAAAACGGTAACAGTCTCGTATTCGAAGAAGGTAAAAAATGCCGTGTGGATAAAAAAGTTTACTCGGGAAGAATTTTTGTCGACGGAAAGGGCATTGGTGATGTTGGTACTCATACATTAAAAGAAAGAGCGCACCTTTCGGAAAACGGAATGATTATAGTCCTACTCGTCGTTGATACCAAGACATCAAGCATAATTTCCGGACCGGAAATTGTCTCGAAAGGCTTCGTCTTTGAAGACTATTTTAAGGAACTAAATGAAACGCTTCGTAATATAGTCACAGACGTGATAGAAAAAGATCAGAAGTATGACAACGTTGATTGGGTAAAGACCAAAAGCGACATCAGAAAGGCCTTAAAAAAGTACCTGAATAAAACAATAGACAGGCACCCTTTTATCTTTCCTATGATAACAGAAATATAAGATCGTTTTCCAAAGAAACAAGGTATTTCTTAGCCCTATCCTTTATCGTCGTCGTCAGAATCGTCGTCTGCTTCCTCGTGATGCGCTTTCGCCCTCTCAATCCTGTCATCAATTCTTTTAACGAAACTGTCAAAAACCCCTTCCATCGCAAAAATGATTTCTTTATTGGCATTACCCAAATGTTCGATGACTTCAAGCGGAACCAGATCGTATATCGTGTCAATAATCCTATCCCTAAATTCCAACCTCTCTTCCCTGAAAGATTTAAAACCCCCACCAGTATTAGATTTATCTTTTGAAAGCATCCCTCAATCCTCCGTCTATTTTTTAACAAATTTAAACGCACAAATAAAAACTTGTACTCTAGCATTATAGCCTGAAAGTTATGAAAATTCAAATTACTCCGAATATTGTTCTCCAATTTCGTAACCAAGTTTTCCAGAAATAGTATTGCTTGCCTCTATCGTGAGGGGGATAATGCGATTTTTAAGTTTTTCCGATGATGTTCTTATTACGGGAGCAGACACCGATATACCGCCGATGATGTGTGATGTGTAATCCCTTAAAGGGGCACCGACACAAATAATACCCTCGTCCAATTCTTCATTGTCGATTGCGTAACCCTGTTTCTTGATTTTCTCCAGTTCCCTAAACAGTTTGCCCTTATCGGTGATGGTGTTTTTCGTAAACGCCTCAACTTTATCGGGCAAAAGTTTTTCGACGACTTCTTTTGATTCAAAGGCTATTTGAGATTTTCCTATGGCCGTGGCATACACAGGAAGTATATTGCCGACCCTTGAGGCTACTTTTAATACTTGATCCGCCTCTACTATATCCAAATAAATAACGTTTGCCCCTCTTACAACCCCAACATATGCCGATTCTCTTACTTCATCTACCAATTTTTTTAAAATAGGCTTGGCAATACTTAAAAGTCTTAAATGACGAATAAAAGACTGCCCTAGTTCAAGACTTTTAAGCCCAAGCCGATAATTTTCCGTGAAAACATCTTGCTCGACATATCCCATGTGCTCCAGTGTGGCAAGTAGCCTAAAAATTTTATTTTTATGCAATTTAAGTATTTTACTGAGTTCGCTGACACCAAGCTCATGCTTTTCCCCCTTAAAAGCATCTAGAAGTTCTAGCGAATTTAAAACAGTTTTAATTATATAATTTGTTTTATCTTTTTTATTCTTTGTTTGCATTCTATTTGATCCTTGATTTAAAGTTAACTCTACAACCTATTTGAAGTTAATTCCACATAAATAAAAAATAAGGTATAATTAGGGTACGTACACCACATGATATCATGGAAAAATAAAATATGTTTAAAATAAACATTAATTCCATACGATTTAAAATATATGCGCTTTTCATTGTGTCGAGCCTTATCGTTTTTTCAATAGGCATATTTTCAACCATCCATAATGTTACATTTTTTAACCACAAATATTTAAAGGCGCGGTTAAGATCGCGGATGATGAAAACTACTATGCAATTTATCAGCGATAGGAAATATATGCTTGAAAGGGCTAATGATATCGTTGCACACAACTTCCAAGACTCTTTTATGCAAGGATTATTTTCTCCAAAAGCAGCGTCCTTTAAATATTCATCTGCCGCGTATCTGCCCAAAAAAAATAGAATATCAAACATCATCTTGATAAGAATAAAAAATGGCCGAGCGAGTTACATAAAAAAATATAGCCATGTGTACTACAAAGGAAAACAACTAAGTAATTATAAAAGATTTGCCGGAATTATTTCTGTAAGAAACAAGTATATATTTGCGGGATTCGGAAGGGATAAGACGGGTAAACTTATCGAACTTAGGGTAATTTACTGGCTTAAACACAAACAAACCGGGTTTATAATTATTTTGAACAAGCATATAACCAGTAATTATCTAAGAGATATTAGACTGAGAAGTCATATAGATGCGCATCTTGGCGTCTATTACGGGGCAGAGCGGTCGGCTATTTCACTTTATAAAAACAGTAAATATTTGGGCTTGGGTCAAAGAGCCACGAAAAAACAACTTACGGTCTTAAAGAGCGGAAAAAAGATTTATACGTCTATGGTCGTAAGGGGAAGTCTTTTTTACATTTACAATGAGCCGATAAGGAACCATAACGGCAAGATAATAGGAATTTTAGGTTCAGGGATAAGGGAGTACAGTTGGATTTGGTATATCTCTAAGCTTTATCTTCCGGTATTTTTCTTTGCCGGCATATTTATCTTTATGCTGCTGATTTTTATATTAATTAATAAAAAATTTTCGGGTTCATTCTATGACCTTTTAAAAAGTATCGAAAAAATACAGCCGAATAATCCCAAAAAACTGCATCTGGTCAACAAATACAAAAAAGGAGAAAGTGAGCTTTACAAACTTGCAGCGACCATCACAGACCTGAACGACACAATCATTGAAAAACAGGAAGAAAATAGCCTTATTGTATCGAACATAAACTATTTTTCCAAAATGATTTCAGCGCAAGATGACTTAAATTCACTGATCAATAAACTTATCAGATTAATAGTTGAAAGAATGGGCTATAGCTATGCATGGTTCGGCATTTTAGATGAAAGCAGTAAAGATATCAAGATTACTAACACATACAGTAACAACTTTACCTATATAAAAAATCTAATTTTTAAATATGACAACTCAAAATACTCTCAAAACCTGGCAAGTAGATCAATAAAGTCTGAGAACTATGAGGTAATCAACGATATCTCAAGCGATGAGACTATTCCTCTCTATAAAGATAAACTTTTAGAACATAATTTTTTATCCGTAGGGGCTTTTCCGTTAATTGTACCGGGGAATGCAAGTTCAAAAAAACACGATATTGAGGGTGTGCTCATAGTATATTCAAATAAAAAAGACGCCTTCGACAGCATTAAAGCCGCTGCAATTTTTAATTTGACCAATTACGTTTCATATTTGATAGCCTATTTAAAAAACCTTAAAAAATCTTTAATTTTATCTGCAATGGCGGAACAAATTTTATTCTCTATTGTAACAGGATACACACAAAACACTACATCGGCCGATGGAAATGCAAACAAGATTGATGAGCAAGAATTCTTGAATAATATTGAAGATAATTTACAGACCGATTTTGTTGAATTCATTGTCTATGACGGGGTTAAAAATGAAATTATAAGGGGGACATTTTCAAAGAGATGGTCTTATAATGTAGGTAAAAGTACCATAGAGCCAACCCCTACACTATTTATCATAAACAAAATTGCACAAAATAGACTAGAGCTTTCCAACTATCAGGAAGATGAATTTGCGACGGGATATTTCCTACATGCAGGCGTCGAAGATATGATTTTATATGCATTTGAAGGAACGGAGAACAAAAGGTACCTGGCTGTAACCGGCTCAATAAAAAGAAAAATGGTTTTCCGCAATGAAGACGTAGAATTTTTTAGAGACGGTGCAAACCTTTTTGCTACACATTTTGAGATAAATCTACTTTTAGAAAAGATAGATTCATATTCAAAATTGGTAGAAAATAGGGAAAATCTAATAAATAAGATGATTGAATTTGGGGTTGTCTCCGTAGACTTGACAGACAAAGTCGTGAGCCTTTACAACGATTACTTTGCGAAGGTTTTCGACATAAATAAATTTTCGGCTCCCATGAGCATAGATGACTTTTACAATAACGTCCGGCACTCTTTTAAGGATGAAGTGTTTGCTCGCGATATCTTCGATATATATATAAAAGATAGATATGTTACCACAATAGAAAGTGTAGAAATAAACCTGAAAAACGGGATTGTACTGAGCATGAAATCAAGCACTTTTTTGACTAAAAATAATAGCGTTATCAGGCTCCTTGTATTTGGAAACGTCACGGATTCAAAAAATTATATAGAAAACATGGAAGATTTAAACAAAAAATTGAATCTAATAAATGAATTATCATATAAGTTATCTATGGTATTTACATTAGAATATGCGATAAAAACATTTGCACAAGGAATATGCTCCATAAAGAGCAAAAAAAGTGGGGAAGTAGATTCTCTCCATATAAATATATTTGATACGAATGACAAAAAAACCGTAACATCTTTGGTCTATACAAAGAATAAGGATAAGGTCGACAAGGCTGATGAAAAAAAAATAAAGGAAAAGACTACCGCAACCACTAATTTTATTGATTATAATGACTATTTGTCTAGTTGCAAGCTGCTAAAAAACAATAAAAACGACGGCATAGTTAATGACTGTGAATTTCGCGGAGCTGATGACATGTATGCATGTTTTTTGTTAAAAATCAGCAATGAGGTAGTCGGTACGGTTTCTATCGAATCAAAGAGTAAAAATTTCTTCACAGATGAAACAAATGGGCTAATAAAAGAAGTAGTTAATATAGCGTCACCTGTTTTCGCAAAATTGATATTAATGGAGACAAGCAAAAAACTTGCTGTCACAGATCCCCTAACAGGAATTTACAACAGAAGATATATGATTGAGTTTACTAAGAGGGAGATTATAAGGGCATATAGAAATAAAAGCGATTTATCTTTGGCAATACTGGATATAGACAGGTTTAAGGATATAAACGATAAGTATGGTCATCAAATCGGCGATGAAATACTAATAAAGTTCGTTACAGACTTAAAAAACATTTTAATTAGAAAACAAGACATAATAACGCGACACGGTGGCGATGAATTTGTTGTGGTTCTGCCTGATACAAATAGACATAGTGCAATAAAACTCATGAAAAAATTAAGTAGTTATTTTGAAAGCAAGATATACACCGTCAGGGGAAATATTAGCATAAATATCACTATATCCGTAGGCATTTCATTCACACAATATACCTCCGGATCGCAAAAAGTTGACAAGGACAGCGCAATTGAGGACAGCCTTAATTATCTTTTAAAAACAGCCGATGAAAATCTTTATAAAGCAAAAGATTCAGGAAGAAACAAAATAATCGGCTAAAAAACAACCACGATAAAATGCATGCCATAAGACTTTTCAAGGAGAGAGAGGTATTTATTCAATGTCTAATCTGCGCACATAGATGTCGAATTAAAGAAGGCAGACTAGGGGTTTGCAGGACTATTTTAAACAAAAACGGAATATTGTACAGTGTAAACTATGGTATTTTGGTAGCCCAAAATGCGGATCCGATTGAAAAAAAACCGCTCTTTCATTTTTTGCCCGAAACTTACTCGTATTCAATTGCATCACCCGGTTGCAATTTTAGATGTTTAGGCTGTCAAAATGCCAATATTTCCCAAAGTTATAGGGATACGTACAACATGTCTTCCGAATATTTTAAGAGGACGAAAAGAATATCCCCCGAAGAGATTATTGTAAGAGCGTTGAATGCTAATTGCAAATCTATTTCGTACACATACACTGACCCGGCGGCTTTCTTCGATTACAGCCTAGATGTAATGAAGCTTGCCCACGACAAGGGTTTGCAAAATGTGTTCGTTACAAACGGATATTACACGCAAGAAGCTGTCGATGCCACAAAAGGATTATTGGATGCGGCAAATATTGATATAAAATTCTTTAACGATGCAAATTACAGAAAGATATGCGGCGGCAAATTGGAGCCTATCTTGGAAGCGGTAAAAATGTTTTATGCTAATAATGTCCACATTGAGATCACTACGCTCCTCATAGACGAATACAATAATACGCCTGGGGAAATTCGAGATATTGCGAACTTTATTGTCTCAATAGACCCTGACATCCCATGGCATATTTCAAGATTTTTTCCGTTATATAAAATGAAAGATAAACAAATAACAAAAGAGGACAGCCTTGCCCTTGCATATAATATAGGAAAAGATGCGGGACTCAACTATGTATATATAGGAAATATTCAAAAATATAAACATGAAGACACATACTGCCCTTCATGCAAAAAACTTTTAATCAGGAGAGCCGGATATAAAATTTTAGAAAATAATATTTTATCCGGCGGATGTAAATTTTGCGGATATAAAATTTACGGCGTTTTTTGAGTTTATTTTTTTATTGAAATTTTTTCACAAAAAGTTTAATCTATACTTCGGTTGTTTTGGGGGATCGTCTAGCGGCAGGACCTAGGACTCTGACTCCTATAACGGAGGTTCGAATCCTCCTCCCCCAACCATTCAAAAACCGTTATAAATAAATTCTTTTCGCCAAATATGCATATGTTGCAACATCCTAAGCGGTAATTATCGCCGTTAATTACATATGAGTGAGCATTTCAAATACAACTGAGCGGGAGTTTTGACTTTTTAAAGCAAGATATAATATAATGAGGAAAATGGGGGAAAATGCATTATAAAGTTGACACAGTTGCTTTTTCCGGTCTTCTTAAGTGGGAATATGTAAATAAACTAATCAATGATGTTAGGCATTCCGGCTCAACATGGCATTATGTTTACACCCAACTTGAAGATATGAAAGATACGGTAGATGCCGACAAAGCCGCAGATTTTCTAAAAGAAAGAATGGAAGAGATTAGGAAGTTAGATGAAATTTGCGGGTGGTTTTATGTCCATACTAAAGAAGATCCTTCAATAATAAAAATTTATCATCCGGGCATGTCTGGCGGTAGCTGTTCAATAATTACTCCCCCGCCATGGATAATTGTCTCAATAGAACAACCTAAAAATATAGCCGATTTGGAATCTTATAAGCCTATCATCAGGCCTAAGAGGAAGGGGATATTCAAGATATTCGGATGATCATATAAAATTTACAAATATTTATTGGTAATTGAGATGACCGAAAAGGAATTTATTAATGTTCTAAAGAATGGGAGTTTTGAAGAGCGATTTGACGCCGTAAGTAGGGCAGAACCGGCTTACCTTATACATGCTGTAAATGATAACGACCGGAATATAAGGTATAAGGTTGCATGCAGGATACCGCCGGAAGATTTATCATACTTCGTAAGCGATGCATATAAGGAAGTGCGCTTGATAGCGGCAAAAAGGATCCGAAGTGGGGGATTGCCAAAGTTGATTAATGATAAATCATTCTGGGTTAGACACGCCGTAGCAGAGAGAATAGACAAATCTTTTTTGCATCTGCTCGTTGACGACAAGGAACCTATAGTTAGAATTACTGTAGCGGAAAGAATAGATGAGGAATATTTAAAAAATATGGCGAAGGATGGGGAAGCTCTGGTCAGAAAAGCCGTCGCAAAAAGGATCCCCGTAAAATATATATCTTTAATGCAGAATGATGCAAGCGAAAGCGTTAGAGGTATTGTTTTAGAAAGGCTTGATAAGCATAATCACAAATAAATAGGGCATAAGAAGCGAACAATGCGCAATTCAATAAATTCTTTAAGCACAACGGCATTATTGTTTACTTCGTCTTTTAAACCATAAAGCAGGGTTATGTCTTTACTTTCGTTTTTTAGGAATGTCCCTATAACAGCAAATGGGTTATCCGATACGTTTTTACTTGCATCCCTATAAGCACTGTAATATTTCGCAAGTTCTATCAAATATCTCTTTTTAAACTTGACGAAATCTATCGCATCAGTATGATATAATCTCCTTAATTCGGCAGAAGGGGCAATGTTTTTAAACCAAAAATCTATCCTTGCTCGTTCTTTACCAACCCCCCCCTTGGCCACAGCCTATCAACTAATATCCTTAGCCCATCTTTATCTGACGGATTTTCATAAATTCTTTTCGTATTGTATATGGGACATGCCATTCTCCGCAAAAAAGAAATTAAGTCAGTGAATCAGTATTTGTAATATTCAAATTATTTTTAAAAATTAGATTGCGAATAGGAAATGGTATATCTATGTTATGTTCCTCAAATTTCTCGGCAATTTCTATATTTATCTCCGTCAGTGTAATATACCTATTAACGGGGGTCGGAAGCCATATAATGAGTTCCAAATTGTACGTAAAATCACCAAACGAAGTAAACCAGACGATAGGTTCAGGATTATTTAAAACATGGCTATTATTCTTTGCTATATTTTTTAATATTTCAATCGCCGGCTTAATCTTAGAAGGTGCATACTCAATACCGACAGGCATATGAATTCTAACCTTTGAGTTATTATGCGACCAGTTTATTACATTTTGAGTAATAAAATTAGAATTTGGAACAATCACGGATATGTTATCCTGCGTCGTAATTGTTGTGCTTCTTGCTCTTATTTCGTTCACAACACCTTCAAGCTCCCCGATTTGTATATAATCGTTAATTTTAATAGGACGCTCGAATGTTATAATAACACCCGATATAAAATTACTTATAATATTCTGCATTCCAAAACTTAAACCCAACCCAATAACGCCGGCAAAAACCGTAAGAGCCGATAAATTTATCCCTAAAATCTGAAATGCTGCATAAAATCCGACTGTCAATAAGATTAGCTTGTTTACTTTTGTGATTGTGTCCTGAACTCCCGCATCAAATTTAAATTTGGAAAGGATCTCTTTTTTTAGAAACAGATTGATGATAAAAACAAGAAAATAAAAAAAGACTATTGTCAATATAGCTAAAATAACCGACAATACATCAACCTTAAATCCGTGTATAGATATAATCTTGTCTCGTAAAAAATCTAACATAAATTTTATATTTTAATTACGATCCTATTTATTTAAGCTTCACTTTTTTGTTATCCGAAGGTTCCTGGATATATTACAACACAAAATGAACACAATATGCAATATGTTATAATATTAGCCACATATTCATTAATATTTATTATAGAGGTTGATGTCATGGATCTTTTTAGTGATAACGATTTTTTGCCACCACTTGCCGAAAGGCTCAGGCCCAAAACCCTATCCGACTTTATTGGCCAGTCGAACATTCTCGGCAAAGATAAACCATTGAGAAATATGTTGGATTCAAAATTGATTCGCTCAATGATACTCTGGGGCCCGCCCGGAAGCGGCAAAACAACCCTTGCCAATATCATAGCGAATATTTTCGATTATGAATTTTATCATATTTCGGCAGTTTCGTCAGGCGTCAAAGAGTTAAGAGAAATTATTGATAAAACGAATACCAACGTTAAATATTACAAAGAACCCCTGACACTGATTCTTTTTATCGATGAGATACATCATTTTAATAAATCTCAGCAAGATTTACTATTGCATTCCATTGAAGGAGGAAGGCTTATACTAATCGGAGCAACTACAGAAAATCCGTCATTTGAAATAAATCCGCCTATTTTATCAAGGGCTTCGGTATTCACATTGGACCCTTTGTCTAAAGATGCTTTAAGCAAAATAGCGCGCAGAGCACTAAATATTGATACGGTTTTAAGTAAAAAAAATATTATACTACAAGAAAGCGGCACTAATGCACTCGTTGGATGTTCCGGAAACGATGCTAGAATCATGCTAAATACATTGGAGATTGCTGTCAATATCACTAAGCCCGACGGCAAAGGCGCCCTAATATTAACCGCAAAGACTATAGAAGAAGCATGTTCCGGAAAGTTCAAATATGATAAAACGGGAGAGGAACATTACAATACTATATCGGCTTTCATTAAAAGTTTAAGGGGAAGCGATCCCGATGGAGCAGTTTTTTGGCTCGCAAGGATGCTTGATGCAGGAGAAAATATTAAATTTATCGCGAGAAGAATGATAATTATGGCTTCGGAAGATGTGGGAAATGCAGAACCAGAAGCCTTAGGCGTGGCCGTTAACTGCTTTAACGCCGTCAATGTCATCGGTATGCCGGAAGCAAGAATTATTTTGTCCCAAACAGCCACTTATCTCGCCGGTTGCCCCAAATCAAACGCAAGTTACACTGCTATAGAAGAAGCACTCAAAGACGTAAAAAACTTTCCCGGAGCAAGGGTGCCCCTTCACCTAAGAAATGCTCCTACTAAACTCATGAAAAATGCGGGATATCATGAAGGCTACAAATATACCCATGATTATAAAAACCACTTTACAGAGCAACAATACCTTCCTCCTGAACTCTCCTCCAGGGTTTATTATCGCCCCGATGGCATAGGCAAAGAAAAAGAGGTTAAAGCTCGTCTCGAATTTCTATGGAAAGGGTCGAAAGTATACAATAAAAAACGGCAAGATACGTGATAAGCAACGCGTATCAGTCTTTCTGAAAAGGACTTTTAAGTATATATATCTTATTCTTTTTAAATTTAAATAGGTATAGGTCTTTTTTAAATTTATTATCGCTCAAACGACTAATGCCGCATACGCCTTTGAACACCTTAACATTTAAAAGGGCGGCAGAAAATAGCCTTCCATTGGAACTACCATTTAGTGAACCTTGCAATTGCCAAAATCCTGTAGGCAAGGAATACACTGTGTTTGCAACGCGATTATGTCGGAGCGACTCTGCCGTTTTGATTAATATTCCTCCTATATCGTATCCCTCAGCACTGAGTATGTTTGGCATTTTCCCATAATCTTTTTTATATCTCACAACAAACTCTTTAACAATTTTGTTGTTATCATATTTAAAAAACCCATCTGGGAAAACTGCCCCCTGCATATAAAATCCGTAATCCTCTATAAATGTCCTTGAATTAAACGAACTTAAGCCAAATATTGTAAACCCGGTGATATTATAATACATAAGCTGGGTCAAGATTAATTTTAACTTTGAGCGCCCTCCGATCACAAAAAGACCCTGAAAGGAGATATGGGGTTTCATCTTTGTTATGCCATGTGCAAGGTCATAAGGGGTAATCCCAAGTTTTGCTTCTTCGGCCTTGGACATATGACCAATCTTAACTTTATCAAATCGGACGATGGAAGTAAAATTATGGTAGAAATCAACTGTTTTATCGTTATAAGCGGTAACATTGAGAATATTAATATTATACTTTATTGCAAAACGCGTTATATAAGCAAGAAGCTTTTGCCCATAACTGCCATGTGGGTATATAACCGAAATATTACTTATGCCTGTATAATCGGCATATTTCATTTCCGTTTTAATTTCTTGTTTTAGTGTCATGCCGTAACTATAAACAAAGGGTGAAATATCCTCCTTGGTTACAAACGGAGAGGGTGTTATTACCGGAATTCTAAATTTAACGGAATCAGATGCAAAATATTTTAGTTGACCCGCAAATATAGGCCCAACTATGGCGCTTATTCCCTTGTTCGCAAGAGAAGCAAACATGTAACCAATACTAGCACTATCTGCATCTGCCGGCAGATTGACTATTACATACCTTATCTTTGAATCGTTAGAATTTTTCAGACTGAGCAGTAACCCGTTTATAAACTGCCTACTGAAATAAACAAGTCTTCCTCCGGTCGGGAGCACTATCGCAACCTTTACCGCACTGCTCCCGGGCGAAATATTTTTACCACGAACTGTTTTTCCATAGGATAACGGGGGCGCGACGATAGAGAGTAAAAAAATAGCCGTAACAAAATGAATCAACAAAAACAAATATAATTTGCTTTTGCCTTTTTTTACAGTGACATTAATCGTATCTGTTGACATTTTACAAATCTATTAAATTTACAAATAAAAACACTTTAATTTTTTCTATTTTATCATATTATTTAAATTAAATAAATTACACACGAAAGACTGTAGAAATGCCGGTAACCCGGTTAAAATTTTTAAAGGAAAGGGTGTATGTTTAAGATACGAGCAACGACTTGTTTAAAACCAATAAAAACATAATGTTATTCAACAATTTATGTTAAAACTTTCAGAAAAATAAAAGATAACTATTGACAATTTAGCAAAACTAAGCAATATTAAATTTAGCGTTAACTCAAACTTAAGCGATTAAGAACGTCTTGCTGCTTGAGATAAGTTTTAAAATAGAGAGACTCCCGGAAGGGATTATTAGAAAATCTAAAAATTAAAATATTGGAATTTTATGAAAAATCTTGTAATTGTTGAATCTCCATCAAAAGCGCATACCATAAATAAATACCTTGGCGACGATTTTATAGTCAAGGCTACAGTCGGACATATTAAGAATTTACCCAAAAATAATATCGGCGTTGATATAGAAAACGATTTTGAACCGCAATACGAAATCATAAAGGGTAGAGAAAAAACCATTGAAGAAATTAAAAAAATGGCGAAAAATGCAAAGAATGTATATCTTGCTGCCGACCCCGATAGAGAGGGCGAGGCTATAGCATGGAACATTAAAGAGGTTATTGATACCATTAAGGGTAAAAAGCCCACTGTAAAAAGGGTTCTTTTTCACGAAATAACAAAAGACGCCGTTAATGATGCAATAAAAAATCCTGTTTCCCTAAATGAACTCATGTATGAGTCCCAAAAAGCAAGGAGAATTTTGGATAGACTGGTGGGATATAATCTCAGTCCTTTTCTATGGGACAAGGTGCGAAGAGGGCTCTCGGCCGGAAGGGTTCAGTCAGTCGCTTTATATTTAATAGTGGAAAGAGAAAAGGAGATAAGCGGCTTTAAAAAGGAAGAGTTTTGGACGATAAAGGCACTTTTCGACATAGAAAAAGATAAAACTATAAACATAGAGTGTGATCTTTTTAAAATAAATGGAAAAGAACCCAAGATAAAAAGCGGCGAAGATGCGGTAGCACTAAAAGCAAATCTTTTAAAGGCCGACGGATACGAGATAGAAGGCATAAGTAAAAAACAATTTTCAAGAAAACCGCCATTGCCTTTTATTACAAGCACACTACAGCAGGAAGCTGCGAAGGTTTTAAGATTTCCCGTCAGAAAAACAATGCATGTAGCACAAAAACTTTATGAGGGAATGGAAATAGGAGCAGTAGAAGGAGTTAGCAATAAACCTCTAGGTGCCACCGGCCTCATAACATATATGAGGACGGATTCATCAAGGATATCTGATGATGCATCGCAATCTGCCAAAGATTTTATAAAAAATTTATTCGGAAAAGAATATTTACACAAAAATGGGGTCCGCAAGAGAAAGGGTAAAGATAAAAAAAATATACAAGATGCGCATGAAGCGATAAGACCTACAAATGTTTTGCTATCCCCTATAAAAATTAAAAACTTCTTAACCCCTGATGAGTATAAGCTATATAACCTTATATGGACTAATTTCGTTGCATCTTTTATGAGCGAAAGTATATACGATCAATACAGTATCATTATAAAGGGTTCCTATAATGAAGCGCAAAACAGCAATAGCACTACATACACATTTAAAACTACGGAAAGTGTTTTGAATTTTGACGGATTTCAAAAAATAATAAATGAATCGTTAGGTCAGCAAATATCCCTCAAAAATGACAATAATATACTAAAAATTTTTGCACTTATTACTAAGGGCGATCCCGCCGACATAAAAAAGGTTGATACGCTTCAACATTTTACCTTGCCTCCGCCAAGGTACACAGAAGCAACCTTAGTAAAAGCACTGGACGAGAATAACATCGGAAGACCATCGACGTATCAGAGCATCATAGCGAACATAACCAATAAGGATTACGTTATTATGACCAAAGAATCTGCGGATACTTCTAAAAAAGGCGGTTCCACACTTAAGTTTAAACCGACGGAGCTTGGCATGATGGTTTCGGATATTTTAAAGGCGGGCTTTTCGGACATAGTAGATTTAAAATTTACGGCAAACATGGAATCTAAGCTTGACAGTGTTGAAAATGGAACAATGAAGAAAAAGGAGCTGTTGTCAGATTTTTACGATCAATTTAAGAAAACCCTTCAGGATGCAAAAAAAAATATAAAAAATATAAAAGGAACTTCGGAACCAACCGACGAAATATGCGATAAATGCGGGAAACCAATGGTAATAAAAATGGGCAGATATGGCAAATTTTTGGCATGTAGCGGATACCCTGAATGCAAAAACATTAAGCCTATACCGATTAAACATAATAAATCCAAAATTTTGTGTCCAAATAACTGCGGCGGGTACTTGACTGAAAAACGAACAAAAAAAGGCAGAAGATTTTTTGGTTGTTCCAGCTACCCAAAATGCGATTACGCGTCGTGGACTTTGCCAAAAACAGAGAAAGAAGATCCAGAATAACAAGTTGGAATTTTTCTGGGCTTTATTTGTAAAATAAATTTAATCCTTACATTTCATTAATTAAAGGTGGTGTCATTATGTACAACGGTCTTTTACGAATTATCAAGGATACATCTATTAAGAAAAAAATCATTATTCCACTTGTTCTGCTCGTTATCATTCCGGTAGCGTTAATTGCTTGGAACTCCTATAATCTTCAGGGTAAACTTGCCGTTTCACTTATTAAACACGATGCCGTAGTAACCGCCAACACAACACTTTCAAGCCTAAATGCCATGATGTTAAATGGAACCATAAAGAAAAAAACAGACAGAAAACAACTGTTTTCCATTTACAGGAGGATTAAGGGAATCAAAGGGTTTCAGGTTATAAGGGGGGATATTGTTAACTCTGAATTTGGAAGCGGGCTAAGGGAAGAAGAGCCGGGTTCCGCTTTCGACAGCCAAATCTTAAATACGAATAAAACGCTGACAAAGATTATCTATAAAAATGGCAAGCCTTTTGAACTTATGGTCGGGGTGCCTTTTGTGGCAAGTGCTAATTCAAGGGGAATAGACTGCATGACATGTCATGTAAAAGCTGAATCAGGGGATATTCTCGGCGGAGTGAAATTGGTATACTCGTTAACGCTACTCAACAATGCCCAAAATATCTTCATTAAAGACACATTTATTATTGCCATAATTTTCATTGTTATTATTATTTTGTTCCTTTATTTCGTCATAAAAAGTGCGGTGATAAAACCTATAACAAGAATGTCAGCACTCGCCGATGAGATATCCAAGGGGCATTTTACGGAGGACATAGCCCATCCGAGAAACGATGAAATAGGTTTACTTGCGAAATCGTTTAATAGAATGCAAATAAGCCTGAAAAAGGCGATGGAGCTTCTAAAACGAAGCGGAAGATAAACTTATAAAGCACGTTCCCTCGTATTTACGCAGGCAGAGGGAACGTGTAGCATGTGTTGTTTAAATGGAAAATACGGCATCAAAGATAACTATTCACCAATGGGATAAGTTTTTGAACGGGTAAGCCCAGAACATTTTCAAAAGATCCTTCGTACGACTTCACAATGCATTTTTTGTCTTGTATTCCGTAGCTTCCTGCTCTATCAAATGGCGGATGTTCAATTAGATAATCCGCTATCTCTCTGTCGCTTAATGGTTTTAGTTTAACAAGGGTTTTGTCGTAAGTAATTTTATAAACATTTTTAAATTTATTTATTAGACTCACACCCGTATAAACCTCATGCGTTTTACCTGAAAGCTCCTTGATTGTGTTGAAAGCATCACTAATATTTTTTGGCTTACCGTAGACCATTCCGTCGAAATATATAACGGTGTCAGAGCCGATTATAAACCGTTCAGGATAGTCATCCTGCAAACTTTCTGCTTTTTTTAAAGCTAAACTTTCTACAAAACGGTCAATCGATATATTTTTATCAAATTCACTAAACTGCGGTTCTACCCGAAACTTGTGATTTACAGCAACAAAATCTACACCCATGCTCTTGAGCAGGACAATTCTTCTTTCCGATGACGATGCCAATATTGTTACATTCACTGTTTATTACTTCTATTTCCAAATATGACAGTTCCGAGCCTTATTATCGTTGCACCCTCTTCGATAGCCTCCTCAAAATCGCCGGATGTGCCCATAGAAAGGATTGAAAGCTTTTTTTTATAAATGTTTCTATTATTTATATCGCAACAAATCTCGTTTAGGGATTTAAAGTACTTTCTATTGTCATCTGTTAAAGGAGGCATCGTCATAAAACCCTTCAGCCTTAATCCGTAGAACTTATTTATTCTTTTAACCATATCGTATGCTTCGTCTATTGTCGCACCATTTTTAGTTGTTTCGTTTGCAAGGTTGACTTCAATTAAAATATTCGTCGTAACATTACGTGCTACCGAACGATTTTCTATAGCTTCCGCAAGTTCAATGCTATCGACGGAATGGATCAAGCCAACGTGGCCAATTATATATTTAATCTTGTTTTTCTGAAGATGCCCTATTAGATGCCAGTCAATATCTTTATTATCAGCAAGCAATTCAGCTTTTGACAAAAACTCCTGCACATAATTTTCCCCAAAAACCCTGATGCCATTACCAAATGCACTTAAAATATCATCCACACCCCTTGTTTTAGACGCAGCCAAAATTGTTATTTGCGAAAAATCACGACCACTTTTTTCGGCAGCAATTTTTACCCTTTTATAAATATTTTTTATGTTATCGGGTATGGAAGAATAGTTCAGCACTGTAAATTTTAAAATTTTAAATATTAAATAAGACCTTTTGCCCTTAAATACGCGGCATTTACTGCAGCATCCAAAACATACTTAATTCTTCCCTCTTCTAATTTTGCAAGTCCGTAAGCTGTTGTGCCGCCTGGAGACGTAACCATATCCTTGAGTTCTTTCGTGTTAGACTTAGAAAACTCTTCGCTGTTTAAGAGCTCAGCAGATCCAAGAATCATCTGTAATGACAGGGTTCTAGACACATCCTTGGAAAGACCCAGCTTTATTCCCGCTTCCATGAGCCCTTCGGCAATCAAAAAAATATACGCGGGACCGCTACCACTCAAAGCGGTTACGGCATCAAAATACTCCTCACCGATAATCAAAACCTTGGAGGACATTTCCAGTATTTCAATTGCAACCTCGATGTCCTCCTTGGAAACATAATTATTATAACACATTGCACTCATTCCCTTTCCTACCAAAGAGTTGATATTCGGCATAATTCTGAATATTTTTATTGGAAGAGTGTTCTTCAGTATTTTATTGAAAATTTTTTCCATAAAATCGATCTTGACTCCGCCCGCAATAGAAATAAATATAGGCAAATCTTTGTCTTTATTAAAATTATTTAGGGTCTGAGCCAAAACATCCAATACACTTTCCACAGAATAGGGCTTAACGGCAATAAAAACTATATCGCAATTTTTAGCAACCTCGCCAGCACTGTTAAGCGAATCTACCCCTAAAGTATTTTTGATAAAATTGACCCTTGATGCATCGGTATCGTAAAACAAAATTTTGGCATCAGGCTTTGTATTAATTATCCCATTAATAAGTCCGAATGCCATATTTCCTGTGCCTATAAAACCTATAACCTTATTCTTTTTTAACATCACACCCTCCTTCGGCTTAATATATGTTATTGCAACACATGTGGCATCATATTGCATTATACTATTAATCAATCAAATTAACTATTGCTTATACCTCCCTTCTTTAATCATGCTTGATATTAAAAAAGAAAACAACAGAACAATCCCGAAAAAAACAAATATCCAATGTAGCGCATATCGTTGAGCTATCATACCTCCGATCGGAGCTGCAATAGAACCAATTCCAAAACCCGCAAAGAAAAAAACTCCATATGCCGTTGCTCTGTATTTTTTATGAGCATTATCGCTAATCATAAGATTGGATATGGGATTTATAGAAAAATTGAATGCCGAAAATGCCAAAATTGACGCAAAAAGAATAATATTATGCGTAAAACCGGCTATCAAAAGGAACACCCCGCTTACAAATGTTAAAAATGAAAAAACCCGGTTTGATTTGTAATTTTTAGTAATCCTCACGCCGTTGTACTGAAAAAAGACACCTATAAGGAGCGCTATTGTGACAAAAAAACCGCCTGCGGCAGCTGCTTGATTATGAAAAAATAAATAATTTTTTAATTCTGTGCCCATGTATGCCGGCAAAAACGAAAAGACCCCCTGAAACACAAACCCGTTTAAAAATTCTGCAATAAAAATTATTATTAAATTAAAATGAAAAAACTCTTTAATAAAAGCGCTTATGCTATTTAGGACACTTATGGTGTCACCTTTGTCCGCTCTATCGTTAATTGTTGAATCTTTAATGTCAACATCTAATTTAAGCAAGAAATAGGATAAAAAAAGTATCATTAGGAATATAACACCGAGTACAAAATACGGAAAGCTGTAGCCGAAAAAATAACCTAATATTCCGGCAAAACCAGCGCTTAAAGCAACCCCCAGTGTTCCGGCAACTCCATGAATGGCAAACGCCCGTAGTTTATCACTTCCCACAAACGACATTATACTTAAACCCACAGGATGATAAATACTCCCGATGAGCCCGATAAACATTATGGACGCGGCAAAGAAATAAAAATTTGTCGATATTGCAGCCATAAAGCAAAAAAAAGCCATCCCTAGCAGATAAATTCTCAAAATATGCTTTTTATTAACTTTATCGGCTATAAAACCTATAGGCAAGGACCCGGCTCCAAACAAAAATAGGTAACTGCCTGCAATTGCTCCCAGAGTTACATAATTTACATGAAATTTATCCTTAATAAGTATCAAAATTGCCGGATATGTCAACAGCGCAACATGGCAAAAAAAATGCGAAAAACTAAGAAGGGCTATCGTTTCTTTTTCATTTTTTTTCATTATTTATGGCATTATACAACACTCTGCATATAAGTATCAATCGACATTGAGCTAATTTTAAAACAATCTCAAAATATGTTACAATGTTGTCGGTATAGTAGAATATTGATCAAATTATATATCTTAATACTTTTTGTACTATGGAAGGTACTGTTAAAATAAAACTGAACGGATTTATGCAGCATATACATGGCGCACACAAAGAGCATGGTTCCCCGCACAATGATCATGCTCATTCACACTCATCTCATCTGAACGACGAATCCTCTAGGTCTGAAAAAAATTTAAAGATTGCCTTTCTGCTAACGATTGCAATAATGATCATAGAATTCAGCGGGGCTATTATATCCGGAAGCATGGCCTTATACTCAGACTCAGGCCATATTTTAGTTGATGCATCATCTCTACTCTTGGCATGGTTTGCTCAGACGCAAGTTAGAAAGACACCATCCAAAAAAAATACGTACGGCTACCATAGAATGGGCATACTCGCATCACTTTTTAACTCATCTTTACTCCTGGCGATATCCTTAATATTGCTTTATGAAGGCTATTTGAGGCTTATTCATCCCGAGATCGTTAATCCGGGAGTTATGATAATTTTTCCGATTATAACCCTTGCCATAAATTTTGTAATTGGCATGAAACTCCATAAAGATATCCACAACAACCTGAATATTAAAAGCTCCTTTTTTCACATACTGGGAGACTCCTTGGTTGCAGTCTCCATAATAGTCGCAGGGATAATCATTTATTTTACGAAGTTGTACTATATTGATTCTATCATAAGCTTATTAATCTCTCCGATTATCGCAATAGGAGCATTTTCCGTTATTAATGAAGCATTAAATATTTTACTGGAAGGCGTGCCAAGGGAGATTAACTTTACGGCGGTTAAGAAAGAAATGCTTAATACGCCCGGCGTAAAAAATGTGCATGATCTGCATATATGGAGCATGTCTAAGTCTTTTAAATTATTAAGCGCACATATTCTCGTCGATGAAAAAGCCGTTAAATCATCTGATATGTGCTGCATTATTGATAATGTTCAAGATGTACTTAAAAAAAGATTCGAAATAAATCATGCGGTTATTCAGCCTGAATTTACCGTTTGCGATACGGCAAATGGTTTTTGTATCCGTCAAAATCCCTAATCGCAGTTTATTTTTTTACTTGAAATTATTTTTTAAATATGTAAAATGTTAATAACATTAAATCTAAAGAGAACATTTTATTGATGAGGTTTATAGCATCTAGCGAAATATCAAACGCTGTTAAAAATTTAATAATTAATTCAAGCGTTAATTTACCCGAAGACACCTATAGCGGTATACAGCGGGCTCTCAAAAAAGAAATTTCCGATACGGGAAAAGCCACTTTAAGCCAAATATTGTTAAATGCCGATATCGCAAAAACGGAAAACAAGCCCTTGTGTCAGGACACTGGTCTTGCCGTTTTTTTCGTGGAAGTAGGTGTGGACATTGCCGTCAAGGATATGAATTTGACAGAAGCCATAAATGTAGGCACAAGGTTGGGGTACTCCGAGGGATTTCTCAGAAAATCAACTTGCGATCCCTTGACTAGGCAAAATATAGGCGATAATACCCCTGCGATAATACATTATGATATTACTAACGGCGATACGCTTAAAATAATGTATGCTGCCAAGGGCGGCGGAAGCGAAAATATGAGCAAATTAAAAATGATGCGTCCCTCAGATGGAAAAGACGGCATCATTGATTTTATTGTTGAAACAGTTAGGGATGCCGGTCCAAATCCATGTCCTCCTAACATTATAGGGGTTGGTATAGGCGGAAATTTTGAACGATCAGCTATCCTTTCAAAAAAATCCCTTTTTAGAAGACTAGGCGAAAAGAATAGCGATAAAGGGTTAGATGAAATGGAAAATATTATCTTGGGAAAAATCAATAATATTGGCACGGGTCCGATGGGTTTCGGCGGAATTTGCACAGCGCTTGGAGTTCATATAATTAAAGAGCCCTGCCACATAGCGAGCCTTCCTGTTGCAGTTAACATTGAATGTCATTCCCATAAACACGGAGAAGTAATTATATAGATATATAACGGTTAAGTTACCAACCTTAATCTGTTGAATAGTAAGTTAAATTAATTATTAGCATATCAAACGAAATGGCTATAAAAAAAATAACCGCGCCCCTCACAGATGAGACAATACTAAGCCTTAGAACGGGCGATGAGGTCATGATAAGTGGGGTAATTTACACTGCAAGGGATCAGGCCCATTTCAGACTAATCAAACTGATAGAAGAAGGCAAACAGTTGCCCTTTAATCCGCACGGGCAAATTATTTACTATGTTGGTCCGACCCCTGCAAGGCAGGGTGAAGTTATTGGCTCAGCGGGGCCAACCACAAGTTACAGAATGGACGGATACGCCCCAGAACTTATGAAGATCGGTCTAAAGGGTATGATAGGCAAGGGGAAAAGATCCAAAGAGGTGAAGGATGCAATTAGAAAGTATAAGACCGTTTACTTTGGTGCTATCGGCGGAGCCGGCGCTTTAATTTCCAAAACTATCAAGTCTTGTAAGGTTATTGCATATGAAGATCTTTTATCCGAAGCTATTCGTGAACTCGTAGTGGTAGACTTTCCTGTAGTTGTTATAAACGATGTATACGGCGGAGACCTTTACGAGGAAGGTAGACAAAAATATGAAAATAAAAATTAATACGCATAGCAAGCAAATTTAACCAAATAAAAATTAATTAGAGTATATTAAATCATGGATATTCACGAATATCAGGCAAAAAAACTGTTAAATGACTGTAATATTAAAACTCTTAGGTCTATCTTATGCCGTAACCCTGAAGAGGCGTATAGGGCATATCAGACATTATCGTCTTCTGTTGTAGTCGTAAAAGCACAAGTTCATGCCGGAGGCAGAGGGAAAGCGGGCGGAGTAAAAGTAGCAAAATCTGCAGACGACGCTAAATTCTTCGCTGAGAAAATGATTGGCATGACCTTAATTACCGCTCAGACAGGAAAAGAAGGCAAAATTGTAAGAAAAATTCTCGTGGAAGAGGGAGCCGAAATAGCCAAGGAATACTACCTATCCCTTACCATAGACAGAAAAACATCATCTATCGTATTTGTGGTCAGTGCTGAAGGAGGCATGGAGATTGAAGCAGTATCAAAAAATACCCCGGAAAAGATTCTTACTGTTTCAATCAATCCAATACACGGCGTAAAATCTTTTAGTGTACTTAAAATGTTTTTGTTTCTCGGTATTAAAAAAAATCTCTATAAAGATTTTTCCAACCTTATAAATCTGCTATATGACGCATTCATTAAGGAAGATATGTCGATGTTGGAGATTAACCCGCTAATCCTGACTAAATCGGACTCATTCATTCCCTTAGACGCCAAGGTTATACTAGACGATAATGCATCCGTAAGGCATCCGTATTTTGACGAACTTGTGGATGAAGATGAAGAGGAACCGCTCGAAGTTAAAGCAAAAAGCGTAGGTCTCAACTATATAAAATTAGATGGAAATGTCGGATGCATGGTAAACGGCGCAGGGCTCGCTATGGCTACAATGGATACAATCAAAGAGTTTGGCGCTATGCCGGCCAATTTTCTAGATGTTGGTGGCACAGCTGACAGCAGTAGGGTTGAAACAGCTCTCAATATCTTATTGTCCGATAAAAATGTAAAGGGAATTTTCATTAATATATTCGGCGGTATTGTTAAGTGCGATATGGTTGCAGAGGGGGTTATTACAGCTGCTAAAAATCTCAAACTAAAATTACCCGTAGTTATCAGATTAGAAGGCACAAATGCAGATATTGCCGCAAAATTAATTGAAAGTTCCGGAATGAATTTTATTGTAGGAGAAAGCCTTGCAGATGGAGCAAAAAAGATTTCGGATATTGTCAATAGATAAGTTGATTTAAAAATATAACCATATAAAGGATGTTTATATATGAGTATTCTTGTAAATAAAGACACAAATGTTTTGGTTCAGGGCATTACTGGAAAAGAAGGGTCGTTTCATACGTTGAAATGCCTTGAATACGGCACAAATATTGTTGCTGGCGTTACCCCGTTTAAGGGTAAAACATTGTTCAACGGCTCTTTGCCTGTTTATGACACAATTGAGGACGCCAAAAAGGAACATAAAATTGATGCAACAATGGTATTTGTCCCTGCAGGCTTTGCCGCTTCAGGCATAATAGAGGCAATAGAGGCTGAAATTCCACTAATAGTTTGTATTACGGAAGGTATACCGGTGATAGATATGTTGAATGTAAAAGCTGCACTGAATTGCTCAAAATCCGTAATGATCGGACCAAACTGTCCCGGAATTATAACCGCGGAAGAGTGTAAAATTGGTATTATGCCTGGTTTTATCCATAAAAAAGGTAAAATTGGAGTTTTATCTAGAAGCGGAACACTCACATATGAAGCGGTAAATCAGCTGACAAAGGCAGGTCTTGGCGAAACTACCTGTATTGGCATCGGCGGAGATCCTGTAATAGGCTCTCCTTTTATCACATTTTTAAAAATGTTTGAACGTGATGATGCAACAGAAGCTGTTGTTATGATTGGAGAAATAGGCGGAACAGCCGAAGAGGAAGCTTCGGAATTCATAAAAAATAACATGAAAAAACCTGTTATCGGATTTATTGCGGGTAAGACTGCACCTGCCGGTAAGAGAATGGGACATGCCGGCGCAATAATCTCCGGCGGCAAAGGTACGGCATCGGAAAAGCTAAAAACTATGGAAAATAACGGAATATTTATCGCCGATAATCCATCCGTTATTGCCGAAACCGTAAAAAAAGCAATTTTAAATAATTAATATTTTTATGGGAGGCTGATGTGCCTGAAAAAGAAAATCAAAATGCTAATAATTTAGCCATGGCTGCCACAGGCTCCGGTATAAACGAGGGTGTGGAAGCAAAGATTAAAACAAAGGATGGCCTTACCGTTAAGGAAGTCTCGGGAACGGGCAAAAGAGGCGATGTTACGATAGACATTGTTGTGAATTATTGTAAGGGATGCGAAATTTGCGTTGTGTTTTGTCCTGAAAAGGTCCTTGTTATGAATAGGGAGATAGTAGAGGTTTTGGATATCTCAAAATGTAGCAAATGTAATATTTGCGAATATTTGTGCCCTGATTTTTCAATTAGCGTGGAATAAGCGGAAATAGTATAGTTAATAATGTAACAATGGAGGAGTAAAATAGACATGGCTAAAAATATAAAGCTTATGCAGGGAAACGAGGCAATCGCCGAAGGTGCGCTGATAGCGGGTTGTAATTTTTTTGCGGGTTATCCTATAACACCATCTTCTGAGGTAGCAGAAATTTTATCAAATAAACTACCTAAAAACGGAGCAGTATTCCTTCAAATGGAGGATGAAATATCTGCATTAGGTGCTGTATTAGGGGCCGCATTAACAGGCGCTAAGGCCTTGACGGCGTCATCCGGACCCGGAATTTCTTTGAAGCAAGAACATATAGGATACGCTTCAATGTGCGAAATTCCATGCGTTATAATAAATGTTATGCGGGGTGGACCATCTACGGGCTTACCAACTCTTCCCGCTCAAAGCGATATCATGCAGGCAAAATGGGGGACTCACGGTGATCATGCAATAATTGCAATCACCCCTTCAAGTGTAAATGAATCTCTATACGAGACTATAAGAGCTTTTAATCTCGCCATAAAATATAGAACTCCCGTTATGATATTGAGCGATGAAATTATTGGACACATGAGAGAGAAGGTTGTTGTTCCGGAGAAAGAAGATGTCGATTTAGTCAGTGTCGGCCTGCCCGATGTACCGCCAGAGCAATACAATCCCTATAATTATACAAGCGGCAAGGTAACCCCTCTGGCGCCGATGGGAGAAGGATATCGTTATCATGTAACAGGGCTTATACACGGAGAAACAGGGTTCCCATCTCAAAAAATAGATGTTATTGAAAATGCTCAAAATTGGCTTATTGATAAAATTTATAAAAATATTAAAGATATTGAAAAATTTGAAGAATTTCAAACCGAAGACGCAGAGGTGCTTATAGTTGCCTACGGCTCGACTTCCCGTTCTGCAAGGCAAGCTATTATGATGGCAAGAAATGCCGGTATAAAGGTTGGCATGTTCAGGCCTATCACAATTTGGCCTTTCCCTGATGAACAGATTACGAATTATTCAAAAAAGGTTAAGAAAATTCTAGTCCCCGAGATGAATATGGGGCAGGTAATTTTAGAGGTTCAAAGAAACGCCTGCGGAAGTCAGGTTTATGGGTTAAATGTTGCCACTGGAGAGCCTATTACACCCGATCAGATATTTAGCAAAATACAGGAGATTGCGAATGTATAATCAACCCTATTCAGGAGATATGAAATGATAAAGAAAAAATTTGACTATGACAAATATTTACGAAAAAATACACTCCCTCACATATGGTGCCCTGGTTGTGGAGATGGGATTATTTTAAAAGCACTGCTTAGGGCCATTGATAAGTTAGCTTATTCTAAAGATGATGTTGTTATCGCATCCGGCATCGGATGCGCTTCAAGGCTCCCCGGTTATGTTGACTTCAATACAATTCATACTACTCACGGAAGGGCTTTGACATTTGCAACTGGAATAAAGATGTTCAAACCAAAACTCAAAGTAATAGTTATTTCCGGAGACGGGGATGCACTTGCTATCGGCGGAAATCATTTTATTCACGCCGCAAGACGAAATATAGACATAACATTAATTGTATTCAATAATTATACATATGGAATGACCGGCGGGCAATATTCTCCTACGCAGCCTATAGGTAGCCTTTCGACTACAACACCCTTTGGAAACATTGAGCCATCTTTTGATGTATGTAATCTTGCTCAGGCTGCAGGCGCAACATGGGTAGGCAGATCAACATCTTATCACGCCATTCAACTTGAAAAGTTTATGGTTGGCGCGCTGGATCACTCAGGCTTTTCCGTTCTTGATGTTATAACAAATTGCCATATCTCATACGGCAGAAGAAATAAAATGAAGTCTCCAGTAGAAATGATTAAATATCAAAAAGAAAGTGCGGTTTCAAAGCGATCCGCGGAAAATATGACCCCGGAAGACTTGGCTGGAAGGTTTAAAACTGGAATTTTATTTGAAAAAAATGATAATCCGGAATTTTGCAGACAATATCACGAACGACTAGATGAATTCAAAACTAAATAAATTTAATAATTAAGAAAGGGGATGACTAAAGATGAATGACAGGATTGAGTTAAGGTTTTCAGGTTCCGGGGGGCAAGGTCTGATACTTGCGGGGATTATATTAGCCGATGCCGCCGCAATTTATGAAAATAAAAATGCCGTTCAAACCCAATCTTACGGTCCCGAAGCAAGGGGAGGGTCAAGCAAATCCGAAGTGATTATTTCCAGTAATCCCATTGATTACCCTAAGGCTACTAAGGTTGACTATATGGTTGCTTTAACGCAGAAGGCTTTCGACAAATATATTCTTGATGTAAAAGATACAGGCATAGTTATTGCGGATAAAGAGCTTGTAACTGACCTTTCAAATGCCAAGGGAAAGCTCTATGTAGTCGACATGGTAAAATCTGCCAGAGAAGAATTAGGGAAGCTTTTAGGATTGAATATAATTGCCCTCGGAATATTAGTTGCACTATCCGGAATTGTCTCTCGCAAGTCGATTGAACAAGCGCTTATGAAAAGGGTGCCGAAGGGATTTGAAGACTATAACAAAAAGGCATTAGGGATCGGCTTCAGACTTGCAGAAGAAATAAATAAAAATAAATAAATAAAAAAGGGGTATTTTTAATGATAGAACAGACACTTTCCATTATAAAACCGGACGGGGTTAAAAGAGGATTGGCCGGTAAAATTGTATCAATATTTGAAGAAAAAGGTTTTGAAATTAAAGCCATAAAGAAGGTTCTGCTCACAAAAAAAGAGGCTGAAGGATTTTATTATATCCATAAGGATAGGGCTTTTTTCAACAGTCTGGTTGCGTTTATGACTAGTGGTCCTATTATGCCCATGGTGCTGTCCGCCGAGGATGCTATTTTAAAAAACCGAGAGATTATGGGTGCTACCGATCCAAAAAATGCAGAAGAAGGCACAATTAGAAAAATGTATGCCGAAAGCATTGAAAGTAATACAGTTCACGGTTCTGACTCTACAGAATCCTCAAGATTTGAAATCTCTTATTTTTTCAATATTTTTGAAATAATATAATCACTTACCTAGATAAAAATATCAAGATGCAGGTAATACGATTTTCTAAAGAAGATATACTCGCTATAGCAGGCTTGTTTGAGCAGAGCTATGGCGAGTTGGAACCTTTTCTTAATTTTCACAATGCTTTTCAGCTTTTAATTGCAGTAGTCCTTTCCGCGCAATGCACAGATAAACGGGTAAACATAATAACTAACGACCTATTTAAATATTATATTAAACCCTCAGATCTTGCCAAAGAAAGCATAGAAAATTTCGAAGATCAAATTAAAACCTGCAGCATGTATCACAACAAAGCAAAACACTTAATTGAAACATCCAAGATACTTGACGAAAAATTCAACGGCGTTATCCCTCAGGATTTCAATATACTTGTTAGTCTTCCGGGTATCGGTAGAAAATCTGCAAACGTTATACTCGGAACATATTTTAATGAAGAAAGATTGCCTGTAGATACGCATGTGTTCAGGGTTGCAAATAGAATAGGCATCGCAAAATCAAAAACCCCCGAAGGAATAGAAGAAAACCTTTCTATGGTAATTCCGAAAAGTATGTGGATGAAATTTCACAGATGGTTTATTAACCACGGAAGAGTATACTGTACAGCAAAAAATCCAAAATGTACGAATTGCTTTTTAACTGCCTATTGCCTTTATGTGACTAAATGTGATATTAATCATAAAAGTTAAAAAAATAATTTGATAAAATAGATCTCAAATGAATCCTGTCCTAATATATTTTACAATTGCTTCCCTACTATACTTGATTGCGGGGGCTGCTTTAGGTTTAATTATGGCGGTCTATCCTCCGTCAATCAACTATTTGCTTTTAGCTCATATTCATTTTCTTTTATTGGGCTTTATTGCGATGATGATATACTCCGTGAGCTATCACGTATTACCAAGGTTTAGCGGCTTCAATCTTTATAGTGAAAGGCTCATAACGGTACAATTTTATCTTGTCAATATTGGGCTTATCGGCATGATTTCAACGTGGATCATCTCAAGAGACGTAATTTCAGGATTATACCAGATTTTAGCGATTGGTTTTTTTGCTTCTATGCAATTTATTGGCATCTGTGTTTTTGTTTATAACAATGTTATGACATTATCCGGCAAAGGTGGGAAAATAACCCAGTAAATCAGATTCACTTCAATTTCAGCAATTTATGAATTTGCACTCCCAACCTTACATTTAATTTATCCCGCAATATCATCATGGCCAGATCTTTTGCGGTCATAAGAATATCTACCGTAGAAAATATTACCTTTTGAGTTTTTATGAAATGTTTTTTTAAAAAATATTTTGCGAAAATATAATCCTCTTCCGTTCCTATAACAAATTTCAACTCGTCATTTGCGGTAATGTAGTCTATGTTTTTATAGTTATTTTTATCGCAAAAATTACTTGAGGGGCATTTTATATCCACAATCTTAACAACCTCTTCGGGAACCTTTCTCAAATTTATAGTTCCATTGGTTTCTAATAAAACCAAATAGTTTAATGCTATTAATTCACTAAATAGTTTATATACACCTTCTTGGATCAAAGGCTCGCCGCCGGTAATCTCGATAAGCCTTGTTTTGCCACCTATTTCATTAATCTTCTTTATGATGTCCGATATATCCATATTTATGGAGTTTACACCTATTAAAGCATCCTTTGTATCGCAATATGAACATTTCAGATTACAGCCCCCAAGCCTGACGAAAACACAAGGATAACCCGCAAAAGATGACTCCCCTTGGATACTATAAAATATATCATTAACAAGCAACATTTTATTATATTTGAATATTTTAAATAATTGTTATATAATCCTCACAGAGGGCAAAATAATGTTTGGAATAGGAACACCTGAGATAATAATAATTGTTGTGGTTGCGTTGCTTATTTTCGGTCCGTCAAAACTCCCTGAACTCGGCAAAACCCTAGGTAAGGGTATTAGAGAGTTCAAAAAAGCATCGACGGAGCTAAAGGAGCAGGTCAATCCTTTAAATGAGGATGAATATAACAACCCGCCGGAACTTATCCCTGAAAAAAAAGCCAGTAGAAAGCCGACAAAAAAAAGGGTACATAAAACATCTTCAAATAAAACAACGGCTACATCGGTAAAACGGCCCAAGACAAGTACTGGCAATAAACCAAAGAGCAAGGCCGTTAAGCCTAAATCAAAATAATTTAACGCTTAATAAACGCTAAATATCTAGATTTACCACGTTTAAGGCGTTGTCCTCGATGAATTTGCGTCTTGGCTCAACCTTATCGCCCATTAAAACATCAAACATGCCGTCTGCCCCCACAAGATCATTTATATTAACCTTAATCAATGTTCTTGTTTCTTTATTCATAGTTGTTTGCCAGAGCTGCTCAGGGTTCATTTCGCCTAGACCTTTGTATCTTTGAATAAAAATATTTTGTGGAATTTTTGCCTTAATGACATCATAAAACTCATCTACATCTTTTACTTCCAATTTTTTAGACTCTGTTGCAATCACTATATTTGAAAAATTCAATGTTTTTATCTCTTTATTAACATTATAAATGGTTTTATAATCAATAGAATTTAAAAATCTTTTATCTATATATGTGGGGTGGGTAAAGTTATTATATTGAACAGAGATCTGATAATAATCCTCAAAATCAACATCATTGTCTACGCTTACAATATAATCTTTAAATTTTTCACCCTTAAAAAAATTAATAAATTGGGTTAACTTATCGGACGGCTCATTATTAATTAATAAATCATCGGAAATAAAATCATTATTTACCAAATATGTGACTATATTCTCATCTATATTGATTTTATTTAATTTATTAATTAGACTACCATATTTTTTTATTTTATTAATTGCATCTTTAATCCATTTTTTATCCAAAACACAATCGTTTGAATCTGAAGACTTCCTATAAATACTTAACGACTTTAACGATTCGTTTAAAAGATACTCATCTAAGGATTCATCATCTTTAAGATACTGTTCCTTATTGCCTTTTTTAGCCCTATAAAGGGGCGGTAATGCTATATATAGGTAACCATTTCTTATAACCTCATTCATATACCTATAAAAAAATGTAAGCAGAAGTGTCCTTATGTGTGACCCGTCAACATCGGCATCCGTCATTATAATTATTTTATGATACCTTAGCTTTTCCATGTTAAAGAAGCTTTCCTCTTTCTTAGAACCGGGGGTTATGCCGCCTCCCAATGCAGTAATCAATATCTTAATTTCATCAGAATTTAACATCTTCTCAAGCCTAGCCTTTTCGACATTTAGAATTTTTCCCTTTAATGGAAGTATAGCCTGATATTTTCTATCCCTGCCTTGTTTGGCACTACCACCGGCAGAATCACCCTCTACGATATATATTTCGCACTGAGAAGGGTCTTTTTCCTGGCAATCTGCTAATTTTCCCGGTAAAGAAGAAAAATCCAAAAGATTTTTTCGTCTCACAAACTCTCTTGCTTTTTTTGCGGCCTCTCTTGCTTTTGCAGCATCCAGAACTTTCCCAATTATCGCTTTTGCAATAGACGGATTTTCATCCAAAAATTCACCAAGCTTTTCGTTAATTAAAGACTCAACAACACCTTTAATAAAGCTATTTCCTAACTTACTCTTAGTTTGACCTTCAAATTGCGGGCTCGGCATCTTAACACTTATAACGCCAATTAGACCCTCTCTTACATCATCTCCTGTAATCTGGATAGATTCATTGCGTTTGCCATTTTTGTCCTTAAATCTTGCATCACCGGCTTTTTTTAGCATAGCTGAATTTGCCGTGTAATAATTATTTATAACCCTTGTTAATGCAGATTTAAAACCAGCTAAGTGCGTCCCGCCTTCCTTTGTATTTATATTATTCACATAGGAATATAATATCTCTGAATAACCATCATTATATTGAAGGGAAATATCAATTATAACATCCTTTTTTTTTGCGCTTATAAAGATAGGTTCTTTTATGATTGTTTTTTTATTTTGATTTATATATTCAACAAAAGATTTAATGCCGCCTTCATACTTAAAATCGTGTGATTTGTTCTCAATTTCATCTATAATATTTATATGTATCCCTGCATTTAAAAAAGCGAGCTCCCTTAATCTATTTGATAATATATTAAAATCGAAGTTATTAGATTCCATAATCTCATCATCCGGTAAAAAACTTATAGATGTTCCTCTTTTTGTAGTTTTTTCACACTGTTTAAGCTTTTCAAGCGGAATACCTCTACTATAACTCTGCCTATAGGCGTAACCATCCCTATATATCTCCATATCTAATCTTTTCGACAAAGCGTTCACTACAGAGATGCCCACACCATGAAGCCCTCCTGATACCTTATACGATTTTTTATCAAACTTTCCACCCGCATGAAGAACAGTAAGCACAACCTGCGCCGCAGAAACTCCCTGAGGTTCATGTATATCTACCGGTATTCCTCTTCCGTCATCTTCAATAGTAATACTGCCGTCAATATTTATTCGCACAAATATATTTTCACAGTAACCCGCTAATGCTTCATCAATACTATTATCTACAACTTCATAAACTAAATGATGGAGTCCTTCTATACCCGTAGAACCTATATACATTCCTGGTATTTTTCTAACAGCATCTAATCCTTCTAAGACCTGAATATCAGAACTTCTATACTTTTCCATATCATCCTTATTTAATTTTATTAGTACCTCATTGGCATAAACACACCTATAATCCCTATCACTTTATCCTTAACATCATCAATAAACGGCTCTATAACAAAAGGGGCATAAACCGTGTTAAATTTAACCCTTACCTTTTCTTCTTGAATATTAAAAATAAAATCCATAACATATCTCGAATTTAATTTAATACTTATAGGCTCACCATTATATTCAATATCTATTTCATCACTTGCCTCGCCAACACTCGTATTTACAGTTTTAATTAATAAATTATTATCACTAAAACTAAGTTCAATTGAGTGACTTTTTTCTTCTGCTAATAAAGAAACCCTTTTAATTGCATTAAAAAGGTTATTCGTATTAATTATAGCTATTTTATATTCCTCTTTAGGTATAACAGCTTGATAATCAGGAAATTTTCCCTCAATCAGTCTTGATATAAGTTCAGTACTTTTTACTAGACTGTCTAAATTTTTATTAAAATTAAAAAATATATTATTAGAATTTATTGAAACATTAATAGAATCTGATTTATCTAATTTTAAAATTTCATTTAAAACTTTCTTTGGAATTACCACTCCATTTTTTAATAAATCATAAATAGTCCCTTTTTCTTCACCGCTGTAAGACATTTTAGATTGGGCCAAAGCTAGTCTATGCCCGTCGGTTGCAACTAATCTTAAATAATTATCATTATTTAAATTGGTTAAAACAAAATATACCCCTGTTAAATTTCTTTTTGTTTCCTCATTTAAGGCCGTGGAAAAAATAACATTATTGATAAGTTTTTTTAATACATTTAAGTTAATATCAAAGCTATCTTTATTTTTAATATTAATAATCGTCGGATAATCTATAGCCGGAACCGTTGTTAATTTAAAAATGGTCTTTTTATAGCTAATAATAACAATTCCTGAATCATTTTCCGTAAAACTTATAACCGTACCATCTTTATTTTTGTTTTCAGGAAACTCTTTTATAATACTGTAAATTTTCCTTGAATTAACAGCAACCTTACCTTCTTCAAATATCTCAGCGTTACAATACGTTATAATACTAACTTCTAAATCTGTTACGCTGATTTTTATGATATCCTGATTTATATTTTCTATTAGTAAATTAGAGAGAATAGGAAGTGTTCCTTTTTTATCGGACACACCTTGAGTTATAGATAGACAATTTAAAAATTCAAGCTTTTTAATTTTAAAATTTAACATTTTTTAGTTTCCCTATTATTAATGTATTTAATAATACTTTAAAAACACTAGTAGTAATAGTAGTGTTTAATTTGTTTGTAACTTATTAACTTATTAAAATTATTAAGCAATATACTACTTGAATATATATAAAGTTTTTATAATTATCTTAAGAATTATTGTTTAATTTTTATTGAAATTTTTTTATAAAAACTTTTCAACGAGAATTAAACACATTTACCAATATATTTTCAACACCACATATTAACTTTTAAATTATTTTTTTATTATCCTAGTAATAGTACTTAAAGTTTTTTCTAACTCACTATTGTTTTTTAGTAGTTTTTTTACTTTATTCACAGCATAAACAATAGATGAATGATCCTTACCTCCAAACTTATCGCCTATCTCATGGAATGACAAATCGGTATAATTTCTTATTAAATACATTGCAATTTGTCTGGGACCAACAAATTCCTTTAATTTTTTATTTGATTTAATATCTGCTATTTTAATGTCAAAATAACTACAAACAACCTTTATCACCACTTCAGCTGTGATAATCCTTTTTTCTTCCCTCAAGATATTCAGAGTAGCCTCTCTTGCAAGGTCTATAGAAATAGATTTTCCAGCAAATAATGAAAAGGCAGCTATCTTAACCATTGCGCCCTCTAACTCTCTTATATTGGAAGTAATTTTATTTGCAAGTAAATTTAAAACGTCATCTGGAAAATCAATATTACTGAGCGCAGCTTTCTTTTTAAGGATGGCAACCCTAGTTTCAAAATCAGGTGGTTGAATATCTGCTATCAGCCCCCATTCAAATCTTGACCTTATCCTCTCTTCCAGGCTCACAATATCTCTTGGGATCTTATCACTTGAAACAACGATCTGTTTTTGGTGTTCATATAATGAATTAAACGTGTAAAAGAACTCCTCTTGTGTTCGTTCTTTACCTGCAATAAATTGTATATCGTCTATTAGAAGTACATCAACGTTTCTATATTTATTTCTAAATTCTACCATTTTATCGTCCCTTATGGAAGTAATCATTTCATTTGTAAATTTTTCCGACGAAACGAGGCAGATATTCAAATTCTTTTCTTTAATTATTTTGTTTGCAATAGCATTAAGTAAATGCGTTTTACCTAACCCAACATCGCTATATATAAACATAGGATTATATGTTTGTCCGGGAAGATTGGCAACGGCAAAACTTGCCGCATGCGCAAACTGATTTCCTGAGCCTATAACAAAATTTTCAAAGGTATATTTAGGATTTAAATTAATATAATCTTTTTTTTGAATTCTTTTACTCTTTACTTTATTTTCTTCAGTATAATTAGGTTTATAAGACCTCGTATTATTGCAGGTTATTAAGGATGCTTCGTTAATGTCACATTTATTTTCCTTAGTCTTAACCTTATTATTATTTGTTTCAACTAAATTTTGAGAGTAATTGTGTATATTATGATTATTCTCACTATTTATGATATAGATAAAATTTAGTTCTTCATTATTATTTAATCTTCTCCAAACATTTACGATAATATCCTTATAGGATTCATTAATAATATCCTTGAAAAATCTATTTGGGACTAAGAATGTTATTGTATTTTCATTTAAAGTAATATCGGCAGGAATAAACCATATATTAAAATTATTACTACCTATTTCTTTTTCTAGTTCTTTCAATAATAATTCAACAGAATACATAATTTTAGTACTATATCAGGTTAACGGTGATAGTAGAATTAAACAAAGTTATCAACAACTGTTGATAACTTTTAAAGCATAATAAATATAATAAGTTACATCACAAAATACCAATTTTATATCTAAATAAATTTTACGGATAATACTGTAGTCTAAACCCTATCAAATTTTTCAATTTATTTCAACAATGTTGAAATAAATCTATTTAATAATATCAACGGGTTTATAAATATATTTCCGCTTATATCCATAATGGTGACACATCGTGATTAATATGTTAAAATAACGCATATTAAATTTTAAGTTAAGGATGGTTCGGATCGTAATTTAATATGCAATACAATATACATTTAGGGATTGTCAGCTATGATCTTGCATTAATTAGATAAAAAAATCTTGACATTCATACCATTATTTGCTTTAATCGGGGTTTAATGTAATTTTAGTATGGAGTTAATCTATGAAGCGAACATTTCAACCCAGTAAGTTAAAAAGGAAACGGACACACGGTTTTTTGTGCCGCATGAGCACAAAGGGCGGCAGGTTAATTTTGGCAAGACGCAGAAGGAAGGGGCGCAAGATATTGGTTCCAGTTATAAGCTCTAAATAGTTTTATCTTTTATATTTTTATTTATTGTTTTTGTTTTAAATGCTTTAAAAAGCTAATAATTTTTAGGGCAGTCATCAATGAGCATTTCGTCTGTCAGATTTCGGATAAGGGGTACTTTTAAGCTAAAAGATAGAGAATATATTAATTATATTTTTAATAAGGGAAACAAAAGGGTTCAAAGGAGTTCTATTATTTTTCATGTTGAATCTGTAAGGTTTCAATTTTTGGTATCTTTTAAGAAAAGGCTCTTTAATTCGGTTAAAAGAAATGGTTTGAAAAGGCAAATTAAAGAATTTATAAGGCTTAATCAGTATAATCTGAAAAACATCGACTGCGCGGTTTTAATTATCAGATATCCTTCATCTAAGCATCAATTACATAAAGAGCTTGGATTTTTATTAAAATGAAGATTCCAAATAAAATTTTTATAGGAATTATAAGTTTTTATAAGCGGATTATATCTCCTTTGTTACCGCAAAGTTGTCGATTTTACCCGACTTGTTCGGAGTATGCGATTGAATGTTTTAAATCATTCAATGTTTTTAAAGCTTTATATCTTTCTTTGTATAGGATTTTAAGATGTAATCCCCTATCTAAGGGCGGATACGATCCTGTTCCGAAACACTAATATTTTAATGGAGAATTTTTTTGGAAAAAAGAGTCATTATAGCATCTATCTTGTCAGTTGTTTTAATTTTGGCGTGGGGTTATTTTACACCTCACCCTAAACAATCCAATGTTGTGGTAAAACAACATATGGCCGAGGTTAAGGTTAAAAATAAGCAGGTTAGTACTACTAGATCAATCGCAAAAGCTAAAAAAATAGTTGCTAATGAAAAACCTATTGCCACTTCAAAATTAATTAAGTCTGTCAAAAGCGTTGTATATAAAGGCGATAAAACGTATGCAAGATTTAACATACCGAGCGGTGCCATTTCCAAAATAAGCCTTTTAAAATATTCATACACTGAAAAAAATTTAAAACATAAGATTAATCTATCCAATACAAAGAATATTACGCAAGTAATCAATTTTATACCTCAAAATGTTGGGTCAGCTATAAAGCTTATAAACATAAAAAAAGAAAAGAATTCGATTAAATTTATTTACAATCTTGATAACCGGATGTTGTTGATAAAGAGCTATAAATTTTTAAGAGGCAAGTATCTTTTAACTAATTCCGTATCTGTAAGAAATCTTACGAATCGGCCCATAACATTCAAGGGACATTATATTCTATCGGCTGTTTTAAAGCCGGCTTACAAAACAGCCGATTATATTAAATTTTCACCGATAGTTTATATTAATAAAGGGTCATTAACCCCGAAAATGACTAAATATAACGGTAATATATCCTTTGCCGGTTTTAACTCTGAATATTTTATGCTTTCGGTTTTGGCCCCGGGTAATGCTATTTCTGTTAAAAAAACCGGTAAATTAATTTCTTTCTTGGTACCCAAAAAGGTTTTGATATCTCCAAGACAAACCGTTAATTTTTCATTGAATATTTTTGCCGGTCCAAAAAAATTATCTCTGCTTACGCATTTAGGCCACAATCTTGATTCGACAATAGGTTTTGGATTTTTCGGGTTTTTCTCAATAATTTTATTGCATATATTGGAATTTTTCTACGGTTTTGTCCACAACTACGGTTTGGCAATAATATTGCTCGTGTTAGCTATAAGAATTGTGTTTTACCCCCTTACATATATAGGCTTCAAATCAATGAAGCAGATGCAGAAATTAACCCCTAGAATAAATGAGTTAAGAGGAAGGTATAAAGACAACAAGGTCGAGTTAAATAAAAAAATCATGGCGTTGTATAAAGAAAGCAGAGTGAACCCCTTTGGCGGTTGTTTGCCTATGCTACTGCAGATTCCGGTTTTTTACGGTTTATATATGACCCTTTTAATATCGATACAACTTAGAAATGCGCCGTTCATGCTTTGGATTAATAATCTTTCCGCACAGGATCCCTACTATATTTTGCCGATTTTAATGGGAGTGACTATGCTGATATCTCAAAAAATGAACCCGGTTATCGGCGATCCTGCTCAAGCTAAAATGATGTTGATTCTTCCGATAGTTTTTACTTTTCTTTTTATACATTTTCCGGCAGGGCTTCTTTTATACTGGACGGTAAATAATATCTTAACCATTGCCCAACAATATATGATTAATAGGAAGTTTGCTTAATTTTCAGATGACTGCGGTATCGCATCCTAATGTTATCAGTTATACGTATGACTATGGGCTAGCTAAACATGACCGTTAAATCTTCGCTTAGTAAAGAGATTGACACTATCTGCGCCATATCTACCCCCAGCGGGGAGGGCGCTATAAGCATTATAAGGGTTTCAGGTGACAATTGCCTATCCGTCTTGAAAAAGTTTTTTTATCCGCTTGCCGATAATGCTTATCCGCTTAAATCACGCTTTTTTTATACGGGTAAAATTCATGATCCGTTTATAAAATCCTTTATAGATGAGGTTGCTTGTATTTATATTAAGGGTCCCAATTCTTACACCGGCGAAGATATGTTTGAGATATATCCTCACGGAGGTGTATTTAACACTCGATATATACTTGAGCTTATATGTAAGATAGGGGTGAGGCTTGCCCATAATGGAGAATTTACAAAGAGGGCATATCTTAATAACAAGATAAATCTCATTCAGGCCGAAGCTATTTTGGAGATTATAAGGGCCGGTTCCCTGAATACCCTTTTGATCGCAAACAACGAATTAAATGGTCTCCTAGAAAAAAAGATAAAAAATATTAAAGATGACTACATTTATCTTTTAGCAACAGTAGAAGCGTTTATTGACTTTCCTGATGAGGAATTTAAAGATATAGACAGCGGGTTTTTTCAAACTGCGCGCGACATTACCGATTCTATTGAAAAGTTAATCGAATCTTATAAAAATTATGATTTAAACAGAAAAGGATTAAGCGTTGTGATAGCCGGCAAACCTAATGTAGGTAAATCCAGCCTCCTAAATGCTTTGTTAAAGAAAAACAGGGCTATCGTTTCCGATATGCCTGGAACAACAAGAGATTATGTTGAAGATAGCGTATTTTTATTTAATAAACCAATAAATATAGTTGATACCGCCGGACTACGCGAGTCTACCGATTCCCTAGAAAATGAAGGCATAAGATTAACATACGGGCAAATTAAAAGAGCCGATATAATAATTTATGTTTTAGACGCTAAGGACAAACTTGTAGATTTTAAATTTGCCCATGAAGCTTTTAAAAATAAAAGTGTGGTTTTTGTATTAAATAAAATTGATTTATTGCTACAAGATAATTTGATAAAGAGGAAAGATGAATTTATATGCACGCTAAGCACTGAATATAATACGGAATGCATGCATACGGTTTTTATTAGTGCAAAAAACAGTATCGGAATAGATTTATTAAAAAATACACTTTACGATATAATTTTAAAAATTGAAAGTAGCGTTAAAGAGGATTCTACAATCACAACCCTAAGACAAAAAAGTCTTTTAGAAAAGTCTTACGATTTGCTAAAAAAAGGAATTGAAATTTACAAAAGTGGCGGACCAATCGAACTTATATCAATAGACTTAAGGGAGGCCATTGATTGTATAGATGAAATGATCGGGGGTGTTACAAATGAGGATATACTTGACAAACTTTTTAAAGAATTCTGTGTCGGCAAATAGTTCTGCGCGCACCATTGAATATTTTCAAAAACATTTATCATGAATATGTCTACAAAAAAAAGCAATGATAATTATTATGACATAATTGTCGTGGGGGCAGGTCACGCCGGCATAGAAGCTTCCTTGTCGGCTGCAAAAATGGGTTTGAAAACCGCCGTCATTACGATGAATTTGGATAATATTGGACAGATGTCTTGTAATCCGGCCATTGGTGGTTTAGCCAAGGGGCATCTTGTGAGAGAGATAGATGCTCTTGGCGGAGAGATGGGAAAAGCCACTGATAAAGCAGGTATTCAGTTTAGGACCCTTAATACTAAAAAGGGCCCTGCAGTTAGGTCGTCGCGCGCACAGGCAGACATGTTTAAGTATAAGGCTTATATGAAAAAGGCTTTGGAGTCTGAGAATAAGCTAACCATAATACAATCCACGGTTGATTCCTTAATTGTTGAAAAAAGAAAGATGGCGGGTGTTATTTTATGGACGGGCGATCGCATTTATTCAAGCGCTGTTATCTTGACTACAGGAACTTTTTTAAAGGGATTGATCCATATTGGTCTTTTTAAATACAACGCCGGAAGAGCGGGGGATTTTGCAGCAAATAACCTTTCTTCGAGCCTTATTGAAAACGACATTAAATTAGGACGGCTTAAAACAGGAACTACCCCCCGTTTAGATGGCAGAACTATAAATTTTACAGGGCTCGAAGAGCAGAAGGGGGATGATTATTTTATTCCTTTTTCTATTGCCGGCAAAAATATTGTAAATAGCGTAAGCTGCTATATGACATATACAAATGAAAAAACCCATAATGTTGTTTTGGGCAACTTAGATAAATCACCTCTGTATTGTGGCGTCATTAAGGGCACAGGACCAAGATACTGCCCTTCCATTGAAGATAAGGTTGTTAGGTTTAAAGACAAAGAAAGGCATCAGATATTTTTAGAGCCGGAAAGTCTTGATTTTGTAGAATTTTATCCGAATGGTCTTTCAACAAGTCTGCCGTTAGACATACAACTTAAATTTCTAAGGACGATAAAAGGCCTGGAAAATGTAAAAATTATGAGACCGGGGTATGCCATAGAATACGATTATGTTATGCCTAACCAACTAAAACATTCCTTAGAAACTAAGACCGTAGAAAATTTGTTTTTGGCGGGACAAATCAACGGAACCTCCGGCTATGAAGAGGCTGCGGCGCAGGGCATTATCGCCGGAATTAACGCTGCCTTAAAGATTAAGGAACAAAATCCTTTGGTATTGGGCAGAGATGAGGCATATATAGGTGTGCTAATAGATGATCTCATCACACTTGGAACCGCCGAGCCTTATAGAATGTTTACATCGCGGGCAGAATACAGGCTGTTGTTACGGGAAGACAATGCAGATTTCAGGCTTTGTGAATACGGTAAAAAGGTAGGTTTATTGGATGAGGAAAGGTACTCCATCTATAAAAATAGATTATCTGCGTTTAATAAATTGTCATCCTTTTTAAGAACATATAAAAATGGCAAATATTCCGACTTGCTAAAAAGGCCTGATGTTTTCATTGAAGACTTTAAACATGAATTCGGCACAAAAATAGATGAATTTGACACCAATATATTGGACAGGGTGCAACTTTTTATTAAATACGAGGGCTATATCAACAGACAAAAAGAAGAAATATATCGGTTGAAAAAATTTGAGAACTTTAAGATAGACGACGATATTGATTTTGAGACTATTCCTGGTTTATCGCTTGAAGTAGTGGAAAAACTCAATAAAATTAGGCCAAAAACCGTTGCGGAAGCGGGAAGGATCTCAGGCATTACGCCAGCTGCCGTCGGTATTTTGTTGATGAGGTGCCGTAAGTCCTGTAAAAAATAGAAAAATGTGAATGATATCTAGTATTTGGTTTATCTAATGCAATATCTTACCTATGTCATTTTTGAGTTTAGCAAATATGTTTATGTATTGTATTATGCGTAGGTATTTTATTGTTTGATTTGCCCGCTAACTCTTTCCCGAAACGGATTATGTCTGAAATCAAAATATCCGCCATGTCACTACTGAAATTTTCTTTTACGACTATCCTTAAAATATCTATATCTTCGGCATCTTTCGGTAAATTGTACGCGGGGACAATCCAGCCTCTCTCTCGTAGCCTTGCTGATAATTGAAAAACATCAAATCCTGTACCTTCTTTAATGGATATCGTGATTATAGGCAATTTTAAAGTTTCCACAATAGGTTCTAAAAAATCTATTTCTTTTATTTTCTTTAAAAGATAAACTGCATTTTTAAATGTATTATCAACTATGCGCCTGTAGCCATCTTTCCCCAGCATCAAAAGATTGTAATACTGGGCAATTATCATCGAGCTTCCGCGTGAAAAATTAAGCGTGTATGTAGCTTCCTCACCCCCTAGATAGTTAACATGAAATATTAGATCGTCCGGCAGATCTGTTTTGTCTTTAAATATGAGCCATCCGATGCCGGGATATACAAGCCCGTATTTGTGTCCGGAAACATTTATAGATCTAACATGGGAGAGTCTAAAATCCCATTTCATATCTGGATATAGGAACGGTACAATAAATCCGCCACTTGCACCGTCGACATGGATGGGGATATCCCATCCATTTTGTTTTTTTACATTCTCCAGCATTTCATTTATTTCTTCTATGGGATCGATCTGTCCTGTGAAAGTAGTACCCAACACAGCGCCGACGCAAATAGTGTTTTCGTCGATATTTTTTTCGACATCATTTACGTCTAATATGTACCTTCCTTTTTTCATTGGAATAATTTTCATTTCAACGTCAAAGTAGCGTGCAAATTTTTCCCATACTATGTGCACATCTGCCCCTATCACGATATTAGGTTTGCTTGCATCTTTATTCAATCGCTGCATTTTTTTTCTAAAATTCCATTTATGTGCCAGAAGTCCGAGCATTATGGCCTCAGACGAACCAACGGTTGCCGTTCCGGTATACTGATTGCTGCCGGGCGCATTAAATAATTTTGCGAGCATATTGACGATGCGTTCCCGAATTACGCCGGTTTGGGGATATTCATCTTGATCTACGAGGTTTTTGTTTATGGTTTCTATTATAAGTTTTTCTGCATTGGCATCCATCCATGTGGTAACAAAAGATGCTAAATTTAAAGACGGGTTTCCATCGATATTCAATTCATCATGGATTATTTGATAGGCAACGTCTGAGCCTATCCCCTTATCGGGAATATTATGTTTTGGAATAGACTCGGAAAAAAATCTGCTTGCATAGGTAGTGGCAATGTTTTTATTATCATCCTTTATAATGTTTTTCTTTTTTGGCTTCATATTGCATGCTCCTTTAAGGTAATTTTAGTTACATAGTATCATGATCAATATAGGTTGGCAAATTAATCGAATGTGACGCAGGTCATTTTTATCTATCGAAGACAATGCTATGATGTGCATCAATACACAGTAAGTGTGTTAGTAAATAATTTAAATTTAAAAAGTGGAGGGTTTTAATGTTTTGTTTTCAGTGCGAGGAAACCGTTGAAGGCGGGTGTACAAAAATTGGGTTATGTGGCAAGTCCGAAGAGGTTTCTAATTTACAGGATTTACTTATTTATAATCTTAAAGGTGCGGCTTTTTGGATGGCTAAGGCTATGCAAAGTGGTAAATCGATAGAAGATGCCGACCATTCGAGTGTATTCAAGGGACTTTTTTCTACCGTTACGAATGTAAATTTTGATTCGGATGCTATGAGGGTTCTATTGGACGAATCACTAAAATTGAGAAATAAATATAAAAAAAGTTATTCGGGAAATAAAATTAATTTTATTCCGGATTGTGCGTCGTGGGAACCTGTTAATACCAGCCTGTCAATGTATAATCAAAAAGCAGGCAGTATTGGTATAACAAATCAAGATGATGATCTTGTTTCCCTGAAAGAGTTATTAATTTACGGATTAAAGGGTATGGCTGCGTACGTATATCACGCCCATATACTTGGGCATACAGATAGTTCGGTAAACGAATTTGCCGTGAGGGCGTTGAATTATTTAAATGAAACAGATGCCAATATGGATGATACTCTAAATTTTGTTTTTGAATGCGGTGAAAAAGGGGTTAATGCGATGAAGTTACTTGACAAGGCAAATACTTCTCGTTATGGCGATCCCGAGCCCACCCAAGTTTTAAACGGAACTAAAAAGGGCAAATCTATTTTGATAAGCGGGCACGATTTATACGAGCTTGAAGAGTTATTGAAGCAGACTGAAAATATGGGGGTAAATATATATACTCACGGAGAGATGTTGCCGGCTCATGCTTATCCGTTTTTCAAAAGGTATAAAAATTTAGTTGGAAACTATGGCGGAGCATGGTGGGAGCAGCAAAAGGAATTTGAAAATTTTGACGGTGCTATCCTTATGACAACCAATTGCATACAAAAACCTACCGAAAAATATAGAAACAGAATTTTTACGACGGACATGGTCGCCATGCCGGGTGTGAAGCATATTGAAAATTATGATTTCTCCGAAGTAATTAAAACGGCTATGGATATGGACGGAACAAAGGAGAATATTGAGGGAGAAATTACCACGGGGTTTGCTCGCAATAGCCTGATAAAATCCACAGATACGATAATAGATTTAATACAAGCTGGTAAAATTAAAAAGTTTGTGGTTATGGCGGGTTGCGATGGAAGGGATAAGGGGAGAAATTATTACACCGAGCTTGCGCAGAACCTTTCTGATGAATCAGTGATATTGACGGCGGGTTGCGCAAAATACAGATATAACAAATTAAATCTTGGTAATATAGATGGTTTGCCGCGCGTAATAGATGCTGGACAATGCAATGATTCATATTCCCTTGTGGCGATGGCATTAAAGTTAAAAGAGGTTTTGAATTTGGATGATATAAATGAATTGCCAATATTTTACGAGATTGCATGGTATGAGCAGAAAGCTGTATTGGTATTGCTTTCGCTACTATATCTTGGCGTAAAAAATATACGACTAGGGGTTAATCTGCCTGCATTTTTATCAAAAAATGTATTAAATTTGTTAATGGAAAGATTTAATGTAATGGGCATTTCTACGGTTGAAGAGAGCATAGATTATATTGAAGAAGAAAAAGTGTATGCTTGATTCTTGATTGCCGCGCGTTATTTATTTTGATTTCAAAAAACGGCGATTCGCTTATATGTCACTTTTTAAATTTTAGGCATGTTTGTTTTTGCGGTCGTCGTTTTTTGAAATTGACAAACTCAGTAAGTATTTTGTACAATAGGTAGCCGGGAGCAACTACAATGCCGTATATCAGAATCAAAAAAAAGAATCTTTCTATTTTAATTTTATTTATAATTATCGTTTTTGCCGCATCGATTACACTAAGCGGATGCGGTGAACATAAACCTGAGGTGCTCACCGGTGGACTGGCGCTTAAACTTATCAATCAACACATTAATGAGTCTCCGTTTTTTGGTGTTCTCTATTCCAAGGCCATAAGTATTAATAAAGACTCTTTTTACCCAGTGCTTTTCAAGCATGGGTATATAAGATTTAACAGGAAATTGGGATATTCGTCATTCACAGCAAAACTGAGGCCGTTTTTATTCAAACAAACAGGTAAGACATATCTAGTTCTGGGAAAGTTTTTCGCTAAAAAGCCTAATGTAAAATTTATATCCAAAAATCTTGCCGAGGTTTCCTTTAATTTTACTTTTCAACCGGGCAGGCTATATAAATTGGCTAAAAATAAACATCTTGCGTTTCTTGGGTTGAATGAGATTATTAAGTCGGGTAGGGCCGTTGCCGTTTTAGCGTTTAAGCCCTTTCTTGAATGGCAGATTGTGAGGTTTAAGCCCTTTCCGTCCAAACAATAGGCACTGTTATTTGGACTATGTTGAAGGTTTTATCGTGATGTTACCCTTTTCGATCCGTATCCCATGACAAGTGTTCCCGTAATTTTTATTTGATGCTGATATTACGCAGAAAGATGATAAGGTTTCGTCATTTAGGGAATTATATATCTCCTTTTTTATCTTGCTTATAGACTGCCTAAGCACATCCATGCTCAAGCCTTCTTTGTAATTGTAAATAAGAATATCTGTCCTTGAGGGGCTTATAATCTCGTAAATTTTGATCATTTCTTCCAGCGCTGGTTTTGTGGACAATTCTAGCAGTGACGGAAAGCATTCCGTGCAATCTTTGCAATATTCTGAATTTAAATGCTTGCAACTATGCAGTTTAATTTTTAAATAGGTTGCATAGATCATAAGATGCATTGGGCTTAATTTTATTTTTATGTTTTGGTCGCCTGACCCATTTAACATATCATGATTAATGTCAACTGTCCGATCATGCAAATTAACCGTTATATTGGGATGAACAATTGATGTATCAATTTTCTTTTGTCCGTACTCGATAGCGGAACTGAAATCGCTAAAATCTTTCTTTATTTTATCTCTAAGTTTAAATAGTGGTAATTCAATCAAGTTTATTTCACAATTTTTGGTGTCTAAAATTTTATCGCCGTATTTTATCTTTCTATTCCTACTGGGTTTGTAATAGAAATCCCTATTCGACTCGAATTCGGGGGAAATCAATATATGATAGGTCTTATCCCACGGCCTTGAGTATAGCTCCATTGCGAGCCCCATGTAAAAGGACATCGTTTTTCGTCCCCCCGAAAGAAACGCATGCAACCTTGACGTGGAATTTACGGTCTTCTTCTTTATAAAGGATGTTATGAAATTTGCCATAATTTGATTATCCAAAGTAGTCTTTATATCCGTCAACTCCTCTCCGTCATCATACTTTGGAACAATAATGCATTTTTTATCTAACGAAAGCGCCGTAAATCCTTCTTTCATATCTGCACACATTTCTTTAAAGACATTGCTGTCAATTAATTTATCAGTTAAGATATTCCTTCCAACCTTTGTGGTTATTATGAAAATTTCGTCGTAATAGATAGGTGGGTTTTCTTGGGATAGGGCATAAATTCCCTCAGTAACTATCTGAGGAGTTACCCCTACGGCGAAAATCAGTATTTCTTTAGTTGGTTTGCTGTTCATATAAAATTAAACTGAATTATAATTAGTTAATTTAAATTTTCATGCTCGATGATATTTGGTCATTATAAAGCATTTTGAAATATTCTGTAACACATGATATATAAATATACCTGATAAGTCTCAAAGTTTTTTTCTCCCTCTCACCATCAGTGAGAGGGAGAAAAAAAGAGTAAAAATTAGAAATTATAGGTCAGCCCCAGTGTGTAGGAATTTGTTTTTGCGTTACTACTACCAGTACCGGTGACGTTGTCTATGGACATTGATGCTCCGGAATATTGTGCAATTATGCCCCATGCATGGTTAAACATATATTCTACGCCTGCTCCATATAGTATACCATTTCCGTTTGAGGAACCAGATGCTTGTGTATAGGCACTGCTGTACGGTCCGGCAAAAGAAAGGGAATCTTTATAGTGTCCGCCTATGTAGCCTAATTCCACGAAGGGCATTATATTTTTAAATGCATACCCCGCCTTTACTGCAATAGTGAAATAAGTTGACGAAATTTTGAATGTTGCGCTATCTCCGTATATGTCAATATTATTCATAATATATGAACCGTTGGCTGAGTAGCCGAGGGTCACTTCGCTACCGATTACGATGTTGTTGACATTAATGTTTTTTCCGAAAGATAAATTGTCTGTTACGCCGGAGATGGACGGCGACCCGCTAGGGCTTGTGTGAATCCCGCCAAGGTTGAAGCCTATGTAATAGCTATTAAAATACTTATCCTGGGCATGAGCCTTGGGCATAAAAAACATTAACGAAAACGCCAAAGCTAATAATAATACGGCCGAGCTAATGCCTATGGCTCGAATAGAAGTAGATCTTTTCATTTTAGTCCCCCTTAAAGATTTTGTTGATTTTAAAAATCATTAGTATTGCAATGCAAAATCAATTTATTTGTATTGATCACTATGCGATAAAATTGTGGTACATGCCATAAAAACAATATTTCTGCAATATTGTTTTTAATTTATAAATATTTTTTATCGGCAAAACGTGATGTCTCTATTTTTCTTGACAAATGTCAAATCTATGCTATCATCTAAAGCCGAATAGGCTGTGCGCAGTTATATTATGTTGAAGTGAGTGCGAAATATATATATTAAAAATGGAGAGACATGTTATGGATGTTATGCAAAATGAGGAATTACGCAAGAGGGTTATGGGTCAGGCGCAGGGCGCACTCAGCCTAGACATCGCCTATATCGGCATAGTCAATAAGTTGTTTACCCATCTTGCCGGTATCAGTCCCGCTACCCCGAAGCAGTTGACCGAGAAGGCCGGTATGGATGCCGACTATGTGATTCGCTGGTGCGATGCTGCTTATGCCTTTGAGTACCTTGAACAACCTGTCCGGGGTACGTTCGCATTGACCCCATTGGGACGTGCTTTTATTGCCGATCAACCGGGCAATTTAATGCCGTTCGCTATTCAAAGTGTGATGTCGGCGCATATGGCCGAACGCGCTGCTGGATTAATGCGAACAGGAGATCGTCCTGGAGAAAAAATATTGACCGAGTGGGAGACTGTTCTACCCTGGTTCGGTCCGATGCTCGAACATATGTTCGGACCGCTCTTGGAAAACGAGATCATAGATCGCGTACCTGTTTTTCATGAAGTCGATGCTAAAAGAGGTGTAATTGTTGATTTAGGATGTGGTAATGGTTGGTATTTGCGCGCTTTGATTCGGCGCTGTCCGCGATTGCGTGGGGTTGGCCTGGACGGATTCAAGGAAAATATTAAACAAGCCGGTCAAATGGCCGAACGCGAAGGACTCTCAGGACGCCTTACTTTTGCGGTCGGTGATATCTACAACTTTCATCTTGATGAGCCTGTCAATCTTATCGCTATGAATAGGTCATTGCACCATGTTTGGGATCAAAAGGAAAAAATATTTGCGATACTGCGTGATCATTTGTGTCCTGGCGGAACAGCAGTAATATGGGAACCCAATTGGCCACTGAAGCATGAGGATTTACGGATTCCTAATCGCAGAGGATTAGCTTTTCAAAATATAAGCGAACATGTGCTCGGCAACAACTTTTTACATGCTGACGAGATTGTTGCCGAATTTGAGTCGGTCGGCCTTGAGCCGGAGGTATTTTATGTTGCCGATGGACGCGACGTAATTGTTACCGGCGCCAAGAGCAAGTAGGATGCGATAAATGAAGTTTTTAATATCGGCCTGGCATAAAAAACATTAACGAAAACGCCAAAGCTAATGCCGATGGCTCGAATAGAAGTAGATTTGTTAACTTATGTTAATAATATAAAATTTGTCAATCGCAAATAGTGCTACAGAAATGTCAGGATTATGTTTCTTTGCCGCGGCCCGTCAAACTCGCAAAGAAAAACACCTTCCCATTGTCCAAGATTCAGTTTATCGTTAGAATAGGGTATAATCCTAGAATTTCCAATGATGGATGATTTTATGTGTGCGTTTGAATTTCCTTCACTATGGCGATAATCAAGTTGTTTAGGCACTAAGCCATTCAAGAAATTGTTTATATCGAAAGCCACGTCCGCATCGTATGCCTCGTTGATGATTATGCCGGTGGTCGTATGTGGGGAATAAATCAGGCATATTCCCGATGTTTTAGAAGATCTTAAAACAAAGTTTTCTATTGTTTTTGTAATATCTATTAACTCACTATTTTTACTAGTTTTAACAGAAAAACTGTAAGTTTTCATGTTTTTGATTTGGGTTAGATATTTGCTTTACACTGATTATATCATAACATATTTTTATATTATATATAGAAAATTTCTTGACACGGCAAATTAAATGGCTATATAATGAAACACATGAGTATAAATTCATATATAGACATACATGATGAAAATATTAATATAACAAACTATTGCGAGAAACCGGCATCCGTTGCTGCTAATAAAATATCACCTGATTGGGTGCTGGCAGATTACATAGGTTTGATAAAGTGCAGGGTAAGCAATTCATTTAGGATGAAGTATAGGGTTGAGCCGGCGCTTTATTCATTGGGCGAACCGGATGAAGATTCGGATATTTTTGTTAGTGCCAACTATAAATTAAGTTTTGATATCCTTAGAAGGGCTTTAAAAGGCTTGAATGCTTGGATATTAGTGATAGATACGAAAGGAATAAACGTCTGGTGCGCCGCTGCGAAGGGAACATTTGGCGCTGAGGAGTTATTTAACCGCATAAATAAGGTCAGGCTTACAGATGTTGTGAATCATAGGAGAATAATCGTTCCCCAGCTTGGTGCGGTAGGGATTAATAGCAATATTGTCCTTAAGCAGACAGGCTTTAAGGTCTGTTTCGGTCCCGTCTATGCAAAAGACATCAAGGGATACCTACGCGCCGGAAGAAAAAAAACTTACGAGATGATGAAGGTTCATTTTTCAATTGCGGATAGGCTTATACTTACCCCAATAGAGATAATCCCGTCAATTAAAAAATTTCTTATTTTTGCTGTTGTAATATTGTTATTTTTTGGACTTCAGCCTTCGGGTATTTTATTTAAAAATGCGTGGGTATTTGGGTGGCCGTTTTTACTGCTTGGGATAGAGAGTATTATGGCAGGGATATTTGTGACCCCAATTTTACTGCCATTTGTCCCTTTTCGCTCTTTCGCTGTCAAGGGCTGGATAGTAGGGATTTTGTTGGTTATATTTACGATATTTTCTTTAAATATACTGGAACAAAAAAACATTTTAATTTTTATGGCCGAGATTATTTTCTTTCCAATGGCAAGTTCTTACCTGGCGTTGCAATTTACAGGTTCAACGACATTCACTAATATATCCGGGGTCAAAAAGGAGCTAAAAATAGCCTTGCCCATTTACTTAGTATCAGCTTTAATATCAATTGTGTTGCTGGTTATATACAAGATTGGCGCGTTGGGGGTTTTGTGAAATATCTCAAAAATGTATCAAGTCTTAAATTTTTTTCGGAAAAGTGTACGAATTGTATAACTTGCATTGATGTGTGCCCTCACGGGGTATTTTTATTGAAAAATAAGAGTGTTGTGATGGGCGACAAAGATTTATGCATGGAATGCGGAGCTTGTGCTCTTAATTGTAAATTTGGAGCGATTGCCGTGAATTCTGGCGTAGGGTGCGCATATGGCATAATAAACGGAATAATATCAGGAGGACCCCCTTCATGCGATTGTAGCGATTCATCGTCATCTGAGTGTTGTTGAAACAAAAATATCAATACTGATATCTTGATCTATTATTGCAATAAGCTGAAAAAAGGTCGTGCTTATGAAATCTATGGTATTAAAGAAAGCAACCGATTTGAAGATCGACAAAAATCCTCTATCCTATGTAGAGGTTGAAATTCCGAAAATAGGGGTTAATGAAGTTCTAATCAAGATCAGTGTATGCGGGATATGCCATACTGAGTTAGATGAAATAGAGGGCAGGATCGAGCCGATTAATTTTCCGATTATCTTAGGACATCAGATAATCGGTAGGGTAATCAAGATTGGTGCAGAAGTAAAAAAGCTTAAAAATGGGGATAGGGTTGGGGTCGGCTGGATTAATTCGGCATGCGGTGAGTGTGAATATTGCAGGGCTGGCTATGAAAATCTATGTCCGCAATTTATATCAACTGGTAAGGATGTGAACGGCGGTTACGCCGAATATACGACAATAAATGAGAATTATGCCGCATTAATTCCGGAGAAATTTATCGATGAAGAGGCCGCACCCCTTCTTTGCGCCGGTGCAGTAGGACATCGGGCGCTAAAATTAACCGGTATTAATGACGGAATGAATTTAGGATTCCTTGGATTCGGGGCATCTAATCATTTAGTTTTGAAGATAGCGAGGGCAGTTTATCCTAACTTAAAGCTCTTTGTCTCTGCCAGATCGGAAGGGGAAAGGACGCTTGCTAAAGAGCTTGGGGCGTGCTGGTGCGGCGATATAAAGGAAGTCCCCCCGGAAAAATTAAATGCGGTTATTGATACAACTCCAGTCTGGGCGCCGGTTGTGGATGCAATGAAAAACTTAAAGCCGAACGGTAGGCTTATCATGAACAATATCAGGAAAGAAGATCTTGATAAGGGTGAGCTTGCAACTATAGATTATTCAAGAGATTTGTGGATGGAAAAAGAGATAAAGTCTGTTGCAAACGTTACCTTTGACGATATCATGGAGGTTTTAAATATTGCTGATATTTACAATATCAGACCTGTATATCGTATATACGACCTTAAGGACGCCAATAAGGCCATAATGGATATAAAAGAAAAGAGAATTAAGGGAGCAAAGGTCTTAAGAATATAGATGCAATACTACTATATTGCATCTATAAACAATCAATATCGTTACAAAGAAACCTTAAAATGTTAATGGTTGATATCCATCTGCCATTAATGACGCTATTGCTTGTCCTGCATGAACAAGTTCCATCTTTTTATCCGTCAATATTTGACTAACGCCATATCCTTCAGCCACGAAAACACATGCTTGAGGGACAATGCCATTTGCAAGTACCTGTTTGTAAGCCTCAAGAATGCCCTCATCATCGGTCTTCGCAATAAGATCTTCTCCTGGGCCGAAAAACACTAACCTTACATCTTCGAATGCCCCGCTGTTTTTTGTTCTCCATGCGATAGTGAGTCCTAATTTTACTTTTATTAGATCATCCGCGCCGGATAGAATAATTATTAAAGCCTTTGCTTTTGCCATAAATTCACCCATTCTAAAATTTAATTAGCTTTTTGCACAATGAACCATGCTTATTATAGCATATTAGTTACTTGTATATGCTAAATTAGAAAATGGAGTGTAATATCAAGGCAGTTGCCGCAAATGATAAAATGATCATTACCAGATAGTAAAATGTTTTTTGGTTTATAGCAAAATGGAATTTATTGCCTAAAAAAAGACCTATCAGCAAGGGTGGTATTAAAATTACGGACAGTTTTAGCGCCTTAAGGGTTAAAAGACCGAGAAAGATATAAATAAATAGCCTAAAAATGCTATCTGTGATTGCAACTATTTGAAACGTAGCCCTAAATACGCGCTTACCGCGGTGCTTCATTTGAAGATAAGCGACTATAGGAGGGCCGCCACCGCCGTACAAACTGCCAATGAATCCCCCTAAAAACCCTAACGGTACACCAACACTATTCTTTGCGTATGGTAGTTTATCCTGTTTCATTATTGATGCGTATATTACATATGCTAAAATAAAAATTCCCAAAAAAATAGTCAATTTTTGCGGGTCTGCATATTTCAATATATATGCCCCGAACAACAGTCCTAAAACGGTTGCGGGAAGCAGGTATGAAAGGTCACCCCATTTTACTTCTTTGAAATCGTAAGCTCCAAGTATGATACTGCCTAAAAAATCAAGTACGAAAACTGCTGGAACCGTGATATTTATCGGGAGAAATATAGTTAACAGCGATACGGAAATTAATCCGGAACCAAAGCCTATGGTAGCTCTGACGAAAAATGCTATTAAAACTATTATAATTCCCGATATTATATCAAATGTAGATATTGAGTGCATAATGTATCCAACTTTATATTTGTAAGTTTATAATTCTTTTAGCGGACAATTATTGCATTGCGGAGTTTTTTTGCAAAACATTTTCCCCGTATTTACTATTAGAGCGTGGTATTCGTTGTATAAATCAATATTGGTACTATTCGGAGGGATATTTACCATGAAGAACCTTTGCAGATTTTCATATTTTTCACTTAACGCATCTTTAATTATATTGTGCCGTTCGAGTATTCTTCTCGTATATGCATCTATGATAAATACCGGTTTTTTTAACGCGTATAGAAGAATGCTGTCAGCCGTTTCTTCTCCGATACCTGAAATAGCTAAAAGTTTTTTTCTCATCACATATGTGTCTTCTTTTTTCATCAAATCTACAGATAAATTATATTCTTTTTTTGTGAAGTCGATAAAATTTTTAATTTTTAAAGCTTTTTGATTATAATATCCCGAGGGTTTAATATGTTGTTTTAATAGATCAGGATCAATTTCATAAATAGCACCAAAAGATAAAAGGTTGTGAGTTTTTAAATTATTTATGGCCTTTTCAACATTAGTCCATGCGGTGTTTTGTGTCAATATTGCCCCGATCATAACCTCAAAATCCGATTCCGCAGGCCACCAGTTCATCTGTCCGTACTTATCCCGCAGAATATCATAAATCTTCAACAAGATACCGCCGCTCTTTTCTTTATTTTTATCCATCATCACAATTAATACCCTTAATATCCGTTATGTTTCTTACACCGAGTACATTGCCATAAATGCGTTCAATCTTTTTAAATGCGTTTTTATTAAGAGAATAATAAACCCATCTTCCCGCTTTCCTTCTGCTGATTAATCCCGCATTTTTTAACGTAGACAAGTGGTGCGATACCAGCGTCTGATCAAGTCCAATCTCTTTATATATAACGCATACGCATTTTTCTCCGTTTTTCAATGCGGAAATGATTTTGAATTTGCTCTCGTCCCCGAGTAATTTAAGGTATTTCACAAGCTGTAATTCTTCTTTATTCATATAATTTTAGATATTTTTAATTCGGAACATATATCTTGTCGATCATTTCATTATATTCTCTTTCAATGTCGCTATAAACTGTTATTCCGCCTCCACTTCGATAGAAACAATCCGACCCCTTACTTTCGATAAATCGTATCATAACTGAACTTTTAAGATTCTTTCCATCATATATTCCAAAAACTCCGGTATAATAACCCCTATCATCTAATTCGGTCTCCTCGATAATCTCTAATGTTTTTCTTTTTGGGGCTCCGCATATAGAGCCTGCTGGTAGCATATTGAAAAGAATATCGCCTAAACGATGCGTCAGACCCGGCTTAATCTTACCCTCTATCTCGGACACCATCTGCAATAACCCACCTGAATTTGTTTTTATCTTGTCAATAAAGCAAAACTTATTAACCTTCACGCCGGAACAGACGATATTTAAATCATTTCTTAAAAGGTCAACAACGGTCAAGTGCTCAGCCCTTTCTTTTTCATCTTTTAAAAGCGTTTCTTTCGCATTTGGGGTAGTTGTTACAATTGTACCCTTAATTGGATAAGCAAAAATTCTGTCCCTTATTATATTAATAAATGTCTCTGGAGAAAATAGAGTGAACTCGCTCTCTTTATCCCTGAAATAAAGTTTATATAGCGCCGAACTTTTTAGAAATATTTCTTCCAAACTAAAATTTATTTTAATGGGATTTTTAAAGGTTAAATTTAAAAGGTATGAATCGCCGTTTTTCTGTTTCTTTATAACATTATTGAACGCTTTTTTATAAATCTCAAATGGAATAGGATATTTTTGAATATTAAAATCCTTTTTGTCGAAGGTGCCGTTGATATTTTTGTTATAGTTGCTTGCTCCGTCTATGGAATATTTGATATAAAAACCGTTTAATCTGTTTAGTTCGGACAATTTTAAAACTATGGGATGGTCCATTTTGTAATCAATAATAAAGAGAAATTTAATTCTCTTTTCTGCGTAAAGATTTATCTTCTCAACCCAGTCCGGTTTCAAAAACATTGGTAAAATAATTAAGTTAAAACTTCTTATCCTCAGTTAATATTAAGATTCGATTTTCTATCCCATATACGATAAAAGTTTCGTAAAGCGTTATCTATTTCTTTTTTGTTTATTATATAGGTTGCATTGTTATCCTGGTTTTCCGATGGACCGCAATTTCCATTGTAACACGATGCCCCTTCGGCTGATGGTGACCAGTTTGCCGAACCCTCCCTAAATACAATGCCGGGAACTATAAACATTTTATTGTGCATGATATTCCAGAAACCACTGTCCTTCTTGGCCTTTATGTAAATATTTTTCACATTTGCAAGCATATATGTCCTATCGGTCCTATCTCGCATCTGCCTATTATCCCTGTATATAAAAATCTTAACCCCCTTACGTGCTAAATAGATAAGATCCCTTGCAATTTTATAATCAGTAAAAGAATACATTGCAATATAAAGTTTTTTAACCCCCAGCGATTTATTAAGCCAACTGATATCTATGCTTTGAAGGTTAGTTTCAGGTGAAAAATAAGTAATCGTCCCCGCGTATGCGGGTACATATGTGATAGATACTGATAATATCGAAAATAAAATGACGACAACAATAAATTTTTTCATAAACAAAAAACTCCTATATAAGGCTTGTTTTTTGAGCAAGGATGGCATACTCTAAACTTATAATTTGAGTGATCTCTTTTGTTTCTCTAAATCATATTTTATCATAATTTCAATCAGGTCGTTAAACTTGATCTCTGGATCCCATCCTAATCTTTCATGGGCTTTTTTTGCGTTCCCCATAAGAGCATTCACATCTGCCGGCCTATAAAACTCTTTTGAGACCTCTACTAATACTCTGCCGGTTTTCTTGTCTATGCCTTTAGTGTTTACTCCTGCACCTTGCCATCCTATTGTATAGCCTGCAAATTTAAATGCTTTTTCGACAAATTCTTTTATTGTGTGCATCTCGTTAGTTGCCAAGATATAATCGTCAGGTTCATCCTGTTGAAGCATAAGCCACATACCCTTTACGTAATCCGATGCATAACCCCAATCTCTCTTCGAATCCAAATTGCCGAGAATCAGTTTGTCTTGTAAGCCATATTTTATGTTTGCAACGGCCCGTGTAGTTTTTTTTGTCACAAATTCAAGACCACGAAGTTCCGATTCGTGGTTGAACAGTATGCCGCAAGAGGTAAACATGTTGTATGATTCTCTATAATTTACTGTGATATGATGCGCATAAACCTTGGCTGCGGCATATGGACTTCTAGGGTGAAACGATGTTGTCTCTGTCTGTGGTATTTCTTTGACATTACCGAACATCTCAGATGTTGAAGCCTGATAAAATTTAGCTTCAGGTTTGACATCGCGCAGGACATCAAGCACTCTCAAAACGCCCATTGCATCAATGTCAGTCGTAAGTATTGGTTGTTCAAACGACACACCTACGAAACTCTGAGCTGCCAAATTATATACCTCATCCGGCATTATCTCTGCTATGACGTGCCTTATATTTGTAAGCTCCAACAAGTCCATGTAAACAACTTCTATTTCTTTTCCTATGCCGAGTTCATCTATTCTCCAATTACCTGAATTGCCGCTACGTCTATCTGCGCCGTATACCTTGTAACCTTTTTCTAGGAGTAATTTCGCCAAATATGCTCCGTCTTGACCCCGTATGCCTGTAACTAAAGCCTTTTTCATAAATGTTGCCCTCCAAATATGAATTTATACACTGTTTCTATATTTGTTTGCTACCTTACGAGGATCGCCAAACTCTTTTATTTTACCGTTTTCGAGGAACATGGCCTCATCACACACATTTGCTATATCATCTGGAGAGTGGCTTACTATTATGAGCGTTTTACCCTTGTCCTTGAACTCAATAATCTTTTGTCTGCTTTTCTGTTGAAAATGTGCATCGCCGACGCCCATGATTTCGTCTAAAATAACTATGTCTGGATTTATATTTATAGCTATGGAAAAGGCGAGCCTTATGTACATACCACTGGAAAATGTTCTTACTGGTTCGTTTGCGACACCGCTCAATTCCGCAAATTCTAATATTTCATCATATCGCGATTCGATTGTTTTCTTTTGCATTCCAAGCATAAGACCGTTTATTAGAATGTTTTCCAGTGCCGTGAGCTCCGGGTTAAAACCTGCTCCAAGTTCCAAAAGAGGAGTGATCTTCCCGTTTGACTTTATATGTCCCTGAGTAGGTGATATAATTCCGCATATGAGTTTTAGGAGCGTGCTTTTTCCTGCCCCATTTTTTCCCATTATGCCAAAGGTACAACCCTCTTTCACTTTAAATGATATGTCGTCCAAAACGGTTATTGTTGGTTTTTTTACTCCCTTAAACCCCCTTCCTATCCACCCTACAAACTGCGTTTTTATGGACGAAGGTTTGTATGTTACCCGTTTAAATATTTTGGTAAGATTTTTTACTTCTACGGCATTATCGATCATTTTTTATACAAGCTCCGGAAACTCTTCTCTATGGGCATGATAATACATATAGCCCAATATATATATGGTCAATGCTATAACTATTAAAATAACAATCTCGTACCATTTCGGAAATACATTGTAGTAGAATATATCCTGATAGCATTTTATCAAATAAGCTAGAGGATTAATAAAGATAAGCTTTCTCAATTTGCCCGGTATCTGAGTAGAATAGTACATTATGGGTATTCCGAAAAATAATATCTGAAGCAGATTCATTACAATATGCTGCATGTCCCTATAAAATACCTCTAGAGCACCTACAAAATACCCTACGCCTACCGTGGCGAAGAATTCTATGGCTATAAGAACGGGGAATAAAATAAGCGGAAAACCAATTTTGACATTAAATATTAATATAAAGAGAAACAAAATAGGTATGGACAGAATGAAATTTATGAAGTTAGATACAACCTTAACGATAACAATAATCTCGGACGGTAGTGTCGATTTTGTTATGAAAAAACCAGAGCTTACGACGGACATTGTAGACTCGTTTACGGCCATTGAGAACCAATTGAACGGTAAAAGACCAACAAACAGATAAACAGGGTAGGCTCTTCCCCCTGCCTTAAAAATAACCGTAAATACAAATGTGTATATTAAAAGCAGAAGAAGCGGGTTCAAAAGTGACCAAAAAAAACCGAGGTATGAACCCCTGTATCTAACCTTAAGTTCCTTTATCGCAAGTATCCATATAAGATATCTATATTCAAAAAGTAGCTTGAAACCGTAACCTATATCGTTTTGTATTGTCGGCTTGTTCGAACTATCCCTCATATATTGTCCTTAAATTCCATGCATTTTCTCATTTACGGCAGTCACATCATCTTCGGAGATCCTACCATATAAAAAGGGTTATGTAAACATTTTTGAATTTATCTGGAAACATTTGATTTTTATCATATTTTATCATAGTATGATGCAATCTGATAAAAAGTCGAATTAATCTGTCATTGGCAAAATAAAAAAGTTTAATGAGACAAAAAATATATTCTTATGACGCATTTCATAGACACTATTAAATTAGCAGATGGAAATTATAAACTCCTAAGCTATCATAATCGCAGGATTAATAATACAATAAGACATTTCTTCGGCGATGGGCTTGGGTTGGACATTAAGGCTCTTATGCCTGTGGCAGATAAATATAAAACCGGAATTTACAAGTGTAGGTTGGTCTATTCCAAATATATTGAAAATATTAAAATTATCCCTTATGTCAAGAGGGTAATAACGAGATTAAAAGTTGTAGATTCTGATAATGCCTATCTTCCCCCGGAATGCAAACCATTACATTATGAATTTAAATATAAAGATAGAATTTGTATAAAATTTTTCTTGAAAGGACTAAGCGATGCAACCGATATCCTTATAACAAGAAACGGCTTTATAACCGACACTTCATTTTCTAATATAATTTTACTTGATGGAAAGAAATGGGTTACGCCGAATACTTATCTCATGAATGGCGTAAAGAGGCGTTATCTTTTAGATCGTGGCGATATAGAAGAAAAAAAGATTTTGATCGGAGACCTGCAACATTTCCAAAAGATATCTCTAATTAATGCAATGCTAAATCCTGAAGACATTGAGATGGATACTTGTAATATAATTTAGGCTATATAAGCACCTGGAAATTTTTTGATTAATAAAGAACCACGCATTGACGGCCTGCTTCGTAATTAGACATTTCAAAAGAAAAAGGATATTGCATAAATGCAATATCCTTTTTCTTTTGAATACAATTAAATCTTTTTCATTTCATGCATGTGGAGAGATAGACTTGAAGCCCCATTTGTTCTATGTGCTCCAGATATTCGTCAAGCTTATCCAAGTGCGCCTCTTCATCTTTTAATATTGATTGCAATAAATCTTTTGTTCCATTGTCTTTAATTTCGGCGGCAAACTGGATATCTTCGTTATAAGATTGAACTGCACCTTCTTCAGACTTGCCGTCATTTTTGTGCATCAGCTCAATTGTGGCACCGATATGCATTTTATTGTAATTCGATACGACAGGTATGCCTTCAAGAAACAGTATTCTGCTGATTAATTTTTCGGCATGCTTCATTTCATCTATTGCGCGTTTTTCAATTTCTTTATGGAGATCGTTATAGCCCCAATTATCGCACATCTCGGCATGGACCATATATTGATTGATTGCGGTCAGCTCATCAGCCAATCTTAGATTAAGTCTTTTAATAATTTCTTCATTTCCCTTCATGTAATTACCTCCTTATTTTATGTAGCCACGTTATGTGTTTCATTATAAATCATTATCGCTGATATCGCAATTGTTTCAAGTTATTTACCGAATGTTTGTTAAAATTAAATTTATCTTATTGCTTATTTGTGGTACAATTTCTCGAATATTAAGGATGATAAGTAAATTTTACGTCTTAATCAATTAGGTTATCTATGAATATTTTATTGGGCGCGCATGTTTCCATTGCCGGAGGGTTGGTGAATGCTTGTTTGCACGCAAAAAATACCGGGTCTAATGTTATCCAGATATTTACAAAAAATCAGGTGCAGTGGTCGGCAAAACCGCTTAATCTTAATGATATCCATTTCTTTAAAGAGTGCATGGTAAGAGAAAATATAATGGTCGTTGCTCATCTTTCATATTTAGTCAACCTTGGAAGCACAGACGAAACGATAAGAGAAAAATCTGTAAACGCTGTTATAAATGAGATTAAACGATGCGGGCTACTCGGTATAAAATCGTTAATATTTCATCCTGGTTCGAATAAATCTTTAACCCCGGACGAGACGATAAGGCAAATAGCTTTAAATTTAAGTGACATTATAAGGCAAACGGAGAAGTTTGAAGATGTTTGTTTGGTTATTGAGACTACTGCGGGGCAGGGTAGCCAAATAGGATATAAATCGGAGCATATTGCGCGGATTATCAAACTGCTTGGTGATAATAAAAGGGTAGGTGTCTGCATTGATACTTGTCACATTTTTGCTGCGGGTTATGATATAAGGACATTACCGAAATACAACAAATATATGGATGATTTTGATAAGATCGTCGGACTCGATAGGTTGCGCGCGCTTCATATCAATGATTCCATAAAGCCTTTAGGTTCCAGTGTAGACAGGCATGCATTGATAGGAAAGGGCTATATTGGACAGGATACCTTCGGATTTATCGTAAATGACAAAAGGCTTATACGTATACCGTTAATTATTGAAACTCCTGGGGGTGATAAAGAACATAAAGCAGATATTGATATCTTAAAGAGTATGGTAAGGAAATGCTCGCATTAGCTAACCTTCTGAAACCCGGTTATCAACCCTCTGCTTTCTTCCTATTGCAAAGTACAATATTGCCCCGAAAAGGGGTAAAAAAACCACTACTAAGAGCCACACTATCTTATCCGATCCCCCTCTAAAATCACTTCTAAGTATGTCAATAAATGCACCAATCCAGAGTATTAGTGAGGCAATCCAAAATAAAAACATAAACAGAAATACAAACATGCCGGGTGCCATAATGAACCCTCCCTTAGTTAATTTAATATGATAATCGGTTTTTATCGCCACTATTAAGCCAGCTTAAATATTTTTCAATACCTTCTTCAATTGAAAGAAAGGGGTTATCGTATCCTGCATTAAGTAATGCGGTTGTGTCTGCTTCGGTAAAACTTTGATATGCACCCTGAAGGTTATCAGGAAAGGGGACATATTCTATCTCACCGGCCCCATGCCATTTTATTACGGCATTTGCCGCATCGTTAAACGACCTTGCCTTGCCCGTTCCTATATTGAATATGCCAGATTTGTTTGGGTGTTTCAAAAACCATAAATTAACATCGGCACAATCTCTGACATAGACAAAATCTCGTTTTTGCTCACCATTTTTATAACCATCTGTTCCCTCGAAAAGTCTTGCTTTTTTATCCTTAAGTATTTGGTTATTAAAGTGAAACGCTATACTGGACATTTCCTTCTTATGCGTTTCTCTAGGCCCGTATACATTAAAGTATCTAAAACCAACGATCTGATATTTTGCTTTTTTTGCAATATGCCTAACATATTGGTCGAATTGGAATTTGGAGTACGCATACATGTTAAGCGGGTACTCGCAAGATCTTGTTTCTGTGAATCCTTTTTTCCCATGCCCATACACGGAAGCAGATGATGCATATATATATTGAGCTCCTATTTTCTGGCACCATTTTAATAATGTTTTTGAATATTCGAAGTTGTTTCTCATTATAAACCGTCCGTCCCATTCCGTCGTAGAGGAACATGCACCTTCATGGAAAATAGCACTAATGTTGCCAAAATTGTACCCGGATTCAATATTTGATAGAAAATCATCCTTGTCCATATAATCTAGTATATCGAGATCGGCTATGTTGTGCATCTTTCTGCCGCCGGTAAGATTATCTACAACTAAAATATTGGTTTCACCCTTTTTGTTCAGAGCATTTACGATGTTAGAGCCTATAAATCCGGCTCCGCCGGTAACTACTATCATAATCAAAAATTCCTCATTAAGTTTATGCTTCTACAACATTGATAAATTAAAGTCAAAAATATATATGACTTATTTATATGTAATTTTATTGGCAACCATTTCAATTTATTTAAAAACGAAGTAATTATATCATAGTTTATTATTAAATTGAATATGCCTGTAGGGTAGGCTATTGCTTGACAATCTTTAACCGGTTATTTATAATGGCGATTAGCAGTAAATTAATTTAAAATATATATATAGGGGTTCATTATGCCGAGAATAACAAAGCATGAAAAGAAATTGCCTATCATAATTGAAGAGAAGGACGCAAAATTTCCGATGTATATTTGCGCTTGCGGTCTTTCTAGTAAATTTCCGTATTGCGACGGTTCGCATGACCATACCAGAGATGAAGCAGACAGCGCTGTTTATGCGTACGAGGGAGATAAAAGAGTTAAGCTTTAGAAATGGGCTATGTCAGGTTATTTTGCCTAAACGGGTTGATCGTAAATTTTGCGATGAGCCTGGGTTCGTTGGTTTTGTTTGAATCGTAATTCGTTTTATAAAATAGTATTTTATCTATCCTAATCTGTTTAGATTTATACTTGAAGTTTTCAATTTTTTTTGCCTCATCCATTTTTGATAAAAATAGATACATATCGGTGGTATTTTTTATCTCTAATTTCTCTATTAAATTAATAAGCCCGTTAGTATTAAATGCTGCCCTGGTTGTTATCGCTTGAATATTTGAGAAATTTTTATGCGAATATATATTCGCATTTAGGCACTGGAAATTTCTAAGATTCAGTTTTCTTGCCGCTGCTTTTTGAAAATTACATTTTTTAAGTATTGATTCAACCGAAAGGATATGTACTTCAGGGTTTAATATGCTTATCACGATACCTGGAAGCCCTGCGCCGGAACCGATATCCATAATGAATTTGGTTTTGTTCGGCTCATCCCCCTCGCTATTGCTTAAAATTTTCAATAGAAAGGCGCTGTCTATAACATGTTTTTTAATAAACTCGTCTGCGCATGTGACAGTTGTGAGATTTATCTTTTTATTCCATTCTATAAGATATTCATAAAATACATGAAATTTCTCTATTTCGATTTTGTTCTCAAGGGATATAATTTCATAATTTGCTAAATAATCATAGATTATATTGGTGAATTTTTTCCCTGAAATCGTGCCGGCCATAATTTTATCCAATAATTTTTTTAGTTTAAAGACGATAGTCCATTTTAATCCTATTTTTCTTAAAGTCAAGCTGGCATCAATACCTAACAGCATACTTACATGGATTGACACTAATGTGATTTTATTGTACTATCAGGATAAGATTAAAAAGTTTTTTGAGATGAAGAAGGGGATTGGCTAGTTTGTTTTTAAAAAAATACTTACATGTTTTGTTTTTTCTCGGCATGGCTTCTTACTTGCTGTGTGCGGGTAGTTCTGCTTATGCTCGGCATGCATTCCCGGTCGGGGGATTTTCTAATGGATCTTATCATTCTAAAAAGATAGTAACTGTTCAGCAAGGCAGATCAATCTCCAAAAATTCTTCATTTTACGGCTTATTTAGCTTGAGCGGACAACGCTTTCATAAAATTCAATTTGCATGCGGTATGGAGTGTCAAAATATACTCGCAAAAATATTTAATCCAATCTGGAGAATAAACATGGTTTTTGTAATTATTCTCCTGCTGTTTGTTTTTATTCAAAAATTATTGGTATTTCCCGTGAATCATCCCCCCAGATCTCTTTCCGTATAATTACACGATAGAAGCGAAAAATTTGATTCATATTGTATTGTCTCGATAATACTTGTCTTTGGCTTATAAGGAGCATGTATTATTTCCACGATGCATTTTAATAAATTATCGTCTAATGTCGCTACGGTTTACTTAGTAATAAAAAATACGAAGGGGGTAATAATGAATAAAAATACCAAGCGATTATACAAAAAAATATTTTTTGCCATCGTAATTATCGTTGTAGCTGTTTTAGTAGTTAAATTGTCCGGCTCAATAAAAAAGAAAACTGAGCCAAATAAATTAGGCAATGGTGCCATCGCACCTCAATTTTCTGTTAAAAGCATTAACTATCCCGAAATAACTTTATCATTGAAAAAATTTAGGGGCAAGATTATCCTTATTAATTTTTGGGCTACTTGGTGTCCGCCATGTAGGGACGAAATGCCTAGGTTGGAGAAATTTTATAAATACCATAAAAAAGACGGCTTCATAATATTCGGTCTTTCCGTCAACAATAGCGGGCCGGCCGCTGTATTAGATTTTATAAAGACTTTCAAAAACGGTATCGTTACGTATCCTATAGGAATGGCTGATCCCGAGATATCTAAGGCATACGGCAATATTTACGAGATACCGCAATCTTTTATAATAAATAGAGAAGGGGTTATTGTTACGCATTTCACAGGAGAACTGCCGCCGGGTTTTCTAAGTCATGTGTTTAATGAAATTAATAAATAAAAATGTTCTATAGAGGTGAGATATGAAATTTGCAATGATTATTTTATTAAAATTGAAAAATTTTTTTTCCTCCCTAAAGTTAGCTATGGTTTTATTCATACTGATTTCGGTAGTATCAATAATCGGTACAATAATAGAGCAGGGCGAACCTTTGGTGGAATATAAGACAGTGTACGGCCCGATTTTTAAAATATTTTATGGATTAGGTTTATTTGATATTTATCATTCATGGTATTTTATAACCTTGGGCGGCTTGCTTGTTGTTAATTTGATTGTGTGTTCCGTGATTAGGCTGCCTAGGACATTAAAGATTGTCTTCAAACCCAATCCGTCATTCCCTGATATTTCCTCAAATTATGATAATGAAAATAAATCTAATAAGAGGTCTAGGTACTATAATTTTAATTCCTCAAAAAGTAAAGACGAAGTATTGCGTATACTAAAAAATATATTTTCAAGAAAATTCGGTAAGCCCAAAGAAAAATATGATGGCAATCAGTCTGAGTTGTACTTTTCCAAAAATGGAATATTCAGACTGTCGCCATATGTAGTCCACTTAGGCATAATAGTCATCGTAGCCGGTGTAATTTTGAATACTATTTACGGCTTTAGATCATATGTAGATATCAATGAAGGATTATCCGCCGGTTATTCATATCTGCCTAGCGACAAAAACAGAAATGGAACGCCGGTTAAATTGCCGTTTAAAATTATGCTTAATAGATATACGACAAAGTTCTATAAGGATGGAATGCCCAAGGCTTATATTAGTAAATTAAGTATAATAAAAAAGCATAAAATTATCTTGACTAAATCTATACGCGTAAATCACCCCCTTAAATATGGTGCTTTCACCATTTATCAGGTGAGTTACGGACACTATTTGCCAACCGCTGCAAGATTACTTTTAATAAATTTAAACGGCAATCACTATAAAAAGCGCGTGCTATTTGCTGAACCCAAAACATTGTACAATACCGGAATAAAAGGATTGAAATTTGAATTCAATCAGCTAAAAAATCCAAGCGTAAACGAAATCCCCTTTTATATATCTTTATACAAAAATAAAAAATATTTAAAGAATATTAATTTTTTTGAGCATATAGATACGGGCAAATCGCAAAAATTTCCATTAGTATTTGCGATGTACAAGAAAAGGCTTGCCTTCATGTTCACGGGCGTGAAAATATATTATTATAGCGGCTTGGAGGTAGCCAAAAATGCCTATACATGGGTAATTTGGCTCGGATCCATAATAATGATTATTGCATTATTCTTTTCTTTTTACTTTAATCATAAAACTGTGCGGGTGAAAATTTATCTTTCTGAAGATGGGGAAGGAAGCAGGGTAGATATCTTGACAGGCTCCCATAAAAGGTTGGTTTCATATTTCGACAAAATTGAGAAAACAATAATTAAGTTTAAAAATCATATTTAAGTTCATAAGGAGACTACAAATGTTCCATGCAAATATTTCAAGTTTAGACGGTTCATTGTATTTTGCCGTTTCATTTTTTTTAACTGTTTTGTCTTTTATAGGCTACCTGATATATATATTCACCGGCAAAAAGACATTGGCAAAAATATCTTTAGCCGTATTAATATTGACCATTTCTCTTCAAACTTTTGCCTTTGCTGTAAGATGGCTATACTCTTACAAAATTGGTATTGATATGCCTCCTTTAGTTGATCTCTATGACTCCTTGGTATTTTTTTCATATGTCATTATTGCAGGATTTATCTTGTTGAGAGTTTTTTACGACTTTGACGCACTTGGTGTACTTATAACATTTATTGTTGGCGTTATTCTTATGTTTGCCACTTTTTCACCGCTTGCATCAAGCATAATAGAGCCCGGGCTTCCGGCCTTAAAGAGTCCATGGATACTCTATCATATAATTGCACTTTTTCTTGCTTATGGCGCTTTTGCCGCTTCCTGCGGATTGGGTATACTTTTTTTGATAAAATTTAATAATGAGAAGAATCATATGCAAAGCAAAAATCGTTTCTTAAGGCTTATTCCTTCAAGTAGTATTTTAGATGAAACCATTTATAAGGTTATTATTTTCGGGTTTCTTCTTGACACCATAGGAAATGTTATAGGTGCGGTATGGGCAGACAATGCGTGGGGAGGTTATTGGAGCTGGGACCCCAAAGAAACTTGGGCGTTAATAACATGGTTTGTTTACGCGCTTTTTCTGCACGCAAAAATTACACAAGGCTGGTCTGAAAAAAGAATGGCATGGATAGCCGTAATCGGCTTTATTGTCCTTGTTTTTGCCTATCTTGGCGTTGACATACTTTTACCTGGCCTTCATTCTTATGCTTCGTAAGTTTGAATTTAATATTTTAAATTTTGTTTTTGCTTATTTATTGTAGGTATGATATATTTTTATCTGTTTTTTTAGTAGACCCTTTAGGTAGCAATTTCGTTAAAAAATAAGTTAATGTTTCATGTGAAACATTAATAAAAGAAATTATCTTTACATTAACGGAGTTTTGGTCTATAAATTAAAAGGTCGTTGAATTTAAAATTTTTATTAATGTGATTATTGGTATAGATTAAACAATTATGGCAAAGGTAATCTGCGTTTCTAATCAAAAGGGCGGCGTAGGGAAGACAACCACTGCGGTAAATATTGCCGCATGTCTTACAGCGTATGAGAAGAAGATTCTACTAATTGACGCCGACCCTCAGGCTAATGCTACGAGCGGTTTAAATATTGCAGTTGATAAGTCTCGTCCGACCATTTATGAGTGTTTGACGGGTGAATCAACAGTTTTAAATGCCGTGTATCCAACGGAGATGAAGAATTTTGACGTAATTCCGTCTACCTCTGATCTTGCAGGCATAGAGGTAGAGTTAGTCAACATGGATGAAAGGGAGTATTTTCTCAAAAGGAATATTATTGATAAAATAGGTGATAATTATGACTATATTTTTATAGACACTCCTCCTTCCCTAGGACTATTAACTATCAATTCATTAACTGCATCTAATAGCGTTTTAATTCCCATGCAGTGCGAGTATTATTCTCTGGAAGGAATATCAAGATTGATGCGTACAGTTGGGCTTGTTAATCAGCGACTTAACAAGGACCTGCATATCGAAGGGGTTTTGTTTACGATGTTTGACGGAAGGGCAAATTTAACGAATCAGGTGGTTAGTGAGGTTAAAAAATATTTTGGACAAAAAATTTACAAGAGCGTTATACCGAGAAATATTAAACTTCCTGAAAGTTCAAGTTTTGGAAAACCTATAATTTTGTACGATATACATTCAAAGGGCGCGATTTACTATATTGAATTAACCAAGGAATTCTTGTCTAAGGTAGCATGAAAATTAAATATAATATTAAAATTAAATTATTCACTATTTTATGAAGGAAAAGAGGAAATTATCAAAAAGGGTTGTATTAGGTAGGGGATTGGGTGCGCTTTTAGAGGACAATTCTGTTTCTAATGGCGTAAACGGAGATTCTAATGGAAAGCTTTCTATCTTTGAAATTGACATTGATAAAATAAATACCGGAGTTTATCAACCGAGGCAATATTTTGATGAGGATAAGCTCGGAGAGCTGAAGGACTCGATAGAGGAAAATGGAATTATTCAGCCTCTGATAGTTGCAAAGTCTAAGGATGCCGATGTTTACGATTTAATTGCGGGTGAAAGAAGATATAGGGCGGCTAGAGCGCTACAATTAAAGACTATCCCTGCAATAATCAAAGACATTTCCGGCGCATTAGCCCTTGAAATTGCGCTTATCGAAAATATACAGCGGCAAGACTTAAATGTCATTGAAGAAGCAAGCTGCTATGTAAGGCTAATCGAAGAACATAACCTCACCCACGAGAAGTTAGCGGTCAAAATAGGTAAGGATAGAGCTACAATAACAAACATGATTAGGCTCCTTTCGTTACCGGATGGCATTAAACATGATATTATCTATGGGAAAATTACCCCTTCACATGCAAGAAACATGATAGGCCTTTCGGACGACGAGGCAAGCATGCTTCTGAATAAAATTTCTAACGAAAAATTAAATGTTAGGGAGACAGAGCGCGCTGCCAAGGGTATTAAATTACATAAGCGGCAACATAAATCGGAAAGAAATTTTCCTATATTTTCTCAGGTTAAAAGCTATGAAGATGCCCTTTTTGAAAGGCTCCAGGCCAAGGTTAAAATAGATTACAAGAACGTAAGCAATGAATTAAAGGGAAAGATTGAGATTCCATTTTATTCCTCCGATGATCTTGAAAGACTGATTCAGATAATAAAACAATAAAGATTTTATTTTATCATTAATCTATACCAGAACTAAGGTTTTGCCTTTCAATTGTGAGCATGAAGTTGATAAGTTTGTCCCTGTCGTTGTCGGAAATATTCGTTATTAGGCATCCAATTCTGTATTTGCCTGCCATGTGCGTAGAGTGAATTACCCGAATGTTTGTTTTGACAAATTTTTTTGATAGCTTAATTATTGCTTTTTTAATAATATGTCCAACTTCTATTTTGAACTCCGCAGTAAATGATATGTTGTTCCATGAAATGTCGTGGATAGGCATAAAATAGTTTTGGCTGTTATACGAAAAACTAATAAATGCAGTATTTGATTGATTCGTCGAAACCCGCAAGACGGCTCTTTTTTCAATTAGGACGATCTCAATGGGCTTGAGAACTAAAAAATTAAGATCGTTTTCATCGCCGTCTATCTTTTTCTCATATTTAGTGAAGAAGTAGCGTTCTACGCTGTTATCGTCCGTTGCTACTTCCATTTTTATAAACTCCGATTTAACAATCACCTTGTTTCCATAAAAGGGCATAAGGCTATCTATTAGCAAAAAATTAGGTTTTACTTCTAGCAAGTAAGATTTAAAATATCCCTCGGATGGGTAGAGCGTGACCGCAAGTTCTTTTTTTGAAATAAAAATATTATAAATTATGGTATCAATTATTTTTCTATCTTTTACCCTAATGTCGCTAACTACATTCTCACCCAATTCTCCTTTCCCCATTTCATCCATAATAAGAAATATCCTCCCCTGAAATTACTTTAGACGTAAAAAATGATTTTTTAATTAGATAATGCATCACTGTGCCGACAGCCCATTTAATAATTTGGTATTTATTATTAATTCTGATATAATTTAACCATTTAAAGGATGTATTATATTTTTAAATATACCATATACCGATATGACTGAATTAATTATAACATGGCAAGGACTCTTATTTGAAGCGGTATCGTTTTTAATTTTTACTTATCTCTTGAATTTATTCTTGTTTAGGCCCATAGTAGTCATCCTAAAAAAACGAGACGAAGCTATTGGCTCAAATGCCGACAGGCAGAATTACCTTGAAAAAGAGACAAAGACGCTTAACGAAGAGGCGGAACAGGAAAGTCGAAATCTAAAACTAGAGATAAAAAAAATAAAAGAGGCACTGCATGAGAAAGCTCAAGCGGAGTTTCGTAATATTGTATCCACCGCTAAAATTAAGGCCACCGCTAAATTTAACAAATCAATGGAAGAGTTTTATAATACGGAAAAAGATTTCATCATAGATGCCCTGAGGGGGGTATCTGCAGATTTATCTATCTCTATTTCTAAAAAAATAATAGAATAATCGTCATATCGGTTTCAATGTAGGCAGGTATAAATTTATGGCACTTTTTTGGCGCATATTTGATACATTTTTACTTGTAGCGGGGCTTGTTTATATATTTGCTAGGTATGTAAATCCTTATTTTAAAAAGAGGAAGGCTGATATTAGCCTCTCTATAGAGCAGGCTAAAGATGCCAGAGATAAAGCCGAGGAATTTCATAATGAATCTCGACGTAATCTTGACGAGATTAAAAAAGAGATAGAATATATAAAAGAAGAGGCTACGAAAGAGGCTGAAGCAGAAAAGGTACGCATTATAGAAGAAGCAAAAATTTCAGCCGAGAAGATTTTGGAAAATTATTTGACCCTTGCAAAATTAGAGATAGAAAACCAAAAACGCAAGTTTTATAGAGATGCTCTTGACACGTCCTTTAATATTGCAGAAGATATTATAAGAACGGAACTGACGGAAGAGGCTTTAAACAAAATAAACAGTAATCTTCTTAAAATAAGCGGTGAAGCAATTGTTAAGTAATAAAACAGCAGAGAGATATGCCGCTGCTTTTTTTGATATAGCGCGGGATTCCGACAGGGTAAGGGATGCATATAAGGAGTTTAAAGATTTTATTGATATTTGCGATGGTGAGCCTTGTTTTAAGGAATTTTTATCTCAACCCTTCATAGACAAAAAGGAAAGAATGGATGTGATCAATCTTTTAGGTAAGGAACTGTCCTTAAGTTCAGAATTCACAAGTTTCATGTATCTGTTGATCGAAGATGAAAGAATGATATATATGTCTAAAATTTTCAATGAGTTTTCAAGGCTTAAGGATGATATTTTAGGAACTTTAACGGTACACGTCGTTTCTGCCAAAAAATTAAAGGATGATGAAATAGGTATAATCAAGAATATGGTAGAAAAAGCTATAAACAGAAAAGTTATTGTAAATGGAGAGGTTTTGCCAGAAATAATAGGCGGGTATGTTATAAATATCGGCGGAAAATTATACGATAGCAGCATAAGAACACGGCTAAATAACTTGCATAATTATTTAAAACAAGGAGCATTTGCTTATGGGGGTTAAAGCGTCGGAGAGCATAGAGATTATTAAAAAAAGGATACAGTCTTATACAAAACATATTGATATAAGCGAAGTCGGTGTGGTTTTGTCTGTAGGTGACAATGTTGCAAAGATATATGGACTTAAAAACGCCATGATAGGGGAGATGCTGGAGGTTGCCCCTGATGTTTACGGATATGTATTGAATTTGGAAGAAGATAATGTAGGCGTTGCAATACTTGGAGAGGAGTCTTATGTTAAAGAGGGGGATACGGTAAAAAGAACGGGAAAAATAGCCGAAGTTCCGGTTGGAAAGGGGATTATAGGCAGGGTTCTCGATGGACTCGGGAGGCCTATTGACGGCAAGAATATTGTTAAAGCTGAAGAGTATTCTCCTATTGAAAAGAAGGGTCCCGGCATAGTTCACAGAAAGAAGGTTAGCGAGCCTTTATACACAGGGATAAAAGTTATAGATTCTTTAATACCAATAGGTAGGGGCCAAAGGGAGCTTATAATAGGCGATAGGCAAACAGGAAAAACTGCTATAGCGGTGGATGCAATTCTAAACCAGAAAGATTCAGGTGTTTATTGTATCTATGTTGCAATTGGACAGAAACAGTCTAGTGTTTCCTTTATTTATGACCGTCTCATGAAAGAAGGCGCAATGGAATATACTACAATAATCGCCGCAAATGCAAGCGATCCTACCACTCTTCAATATTTCGCACCCTATTCCGGTGTCACAATGGGGGAATACTTTAGAGATAACGGCATGCATTGTCTTATAGTATATGACGATCTATCAAAACACGCTGTTGCTTATAGGGAATTGTCACTTCTTTTAAGAAGACCTCCCGGCAGAGAGGCATACCCGGGGGATGTATTTTATCTTCATTCAAGGCTTCTTGAAAGAGCTGCAAAACTGAACGATGCTCGTGGCGGCGGTTCACTTACTGCATTGCCCATAGTAGAAACCCAGGCCGGAGATGTTTCCGCATATATTCCGACCAATATTATTTCTATTACGGATGGGCAAATATTTCTCGAAACGGATCTTTTTTACGCGGGCGTTAGGCCGGCGGTAAATGCCGGACTATCCGTATCAAGGGTTGGTGGTGACGCTCAAATTAAGGCCATGAAACAGGTCTCCGGTGGGTTAAGGCTTTCCTTGGCACAGTATAGAGAGTTGGCGGCATTTTCACAATTTGGGGCTGACCTTGATAAAGCAACACAGGAAATGCTTTCCCGCGGACGAATGATGTCGGAACTTTTAAAGCAGGAGCAGTATCGGCCTATGCCTGTTGAAAAGGAGATTGTGTTATTGTTTGCAGCAAATAACGGCTATTTACAGGATTACAAACTCGCGTCTGTGAAAAAGTATGAAAAAGGTGTGTTGTCGTATATTGAAGATAATCATGCCGAAATATATAAGAATATTAGAGGAAAAAAGATTATAGACGATGCAGTAAAATCCAGTCTTATTATTGCATTAGATGAATTTAAAAAAACATTCACAGAAGATTAACATATATTTTACAAATGTCAAATTTAAAATCTATACAAAGAAAGATTGCAAGTATTAAAAATACAAGGCAAATTACGAAGGCTATGAAAATGGTAGCCGGCGCAAGATTTAAAAAAAGTCATGTTGCAATGGATGCCTTCCGTCCTTACGCAGAAGCATATAATGATATAATAAAAAATATTTCAAGAAATTCCGTATTGTACAGCCACCCTTTTTTTAAAAATTCGGATAACGATATGGTGGGTGTTGTGATAATTTCTACGGACAGAGGCTTATGCGGTTCCTTTAATATGAATATTTTTAAGCTTTTTTTTGAGGAATTTCGAGACAAAGGGATGGATAGTAGTCGAATAAGGCTGTACATAATAGGAAGGAAGGGTGTTAATTTTTTTAAAAAACATGGTTATTCTGCTCAATTTAGTGCCTTTTTTTCAGGAAGCAATTTTGATGCCGAATTACCTGAAACGCTGTCGGTTAAAATATCCAGTGACTTCATAGACCGCGAGATAAGCGAGCTCTATTTGATATCCAATAGCTATATTTCCGCAATTCATCAAGAGGCGTTATTAGAAAAAATTTTGCCATTTAAATCCTCTTTTGAAAGTAAAAATAGCGGCGGGTACCTAGTAGAGCCATTATCAGATGAAGACAAGGTAATAGATAAGATATTCAGAGAGCATATTCAGACAAAAATTTATTTCAAGATATTGGAATCTTTAGCGGGAGAATATGTATCTAGGATGAATGCTATGGACAGTGCCACAAACAATGCAGGGGAAATCATAAATAAATTAACCGTAATGTATAATAAGGCCAGGCAATCGTCGGTTACGCTTGAAATTTTGGATATCATAAACGGTGTAAGCGCAATAGAATAATGAAGATCATAAGAGGGAGAGATATAAATGAATAAGGGTGTTGTTGCTCAAGTTATAGGCCCTGTGGTCGATGTTAAATTTAAAAAAACAGATCTACCGCAGATTTTTAATGCACTAACGTTGACAAATTCTAACATAAGTGACAAAGAAAATAATTTGGTCCTAGAAGTGACGCAGCATCTTGGTGAAGGTATTGTTAGATGTATTGCGTTAGATTCAACAGATGGATTATACAGAGGAATGAAAGTAACGGATACCGGCAATAAAATAACCGTTCCGGTCGGAAGGGATGTGTTGGGAAGAATTTTTAATGTTATAGGTGAGCCAGTGGACGAGCTAGAAGAAGTACAATTCAAGTCCCGTCTCCCGATTCACAGGCCGGCTCCATCTTTTGAGGAGCAATCTACATCTGTTGAGATATTGGAGACGGGCATTAAGGTGATAGACCTTTTAGAACCATACTTAAAGGGCGGAAAAGCAGGATTATTCGGCGGAGCTGGCGTCGGCAAAACGGTTTTAGTTATGGAGCTAATTCATAATATTGCGGTAGAACACGGTGGTTACTCAATTTTTGCAGGCGTCGGAGAAAGAACAAGAGAAGGAACAGATCTCTGGACGGAGATGAAGGAATCTAAGGTATTGGACAAGGCTGTTTTAGTTTATGGGCAGATGAATGAGCCCCCTGGAGCAAGAGCAAGAGTAGCCCTTTCTGCGCTAACTATGGCCGAATATTTCAGGGATGAAGAAAGACAGGATGTTTTACTCTTTATAGATAACATTTTTCGCTTTGCCCAAGCAAATTCGGAGGTTAGTGCTCTCCTAGGAAGAATACCCTCGGCCGTCGGTTATCAGCCGACCCTGGCAACAGATATAGGCGAACTTGAGGAAAGGATTACGAGTACCCATAAAGGCTCTATTACCTCTGTTCAGGCTGTTTATGTTCCGGCCGACGATCTAACCGATCCTGCGCCTGCGACTACATTTGCCCACTTAGATGCGACCACGGTACTTTCGAGGCAGATTGTTGATTTAGGAATCTACCCCGCGGTAGACCCACTTAATTCAACTTCAAGAGCGTTAAACGTCGATATTTTGGGCGCAGAACATTACGATGTCGCAAGAAGGGTGCAGGTTGTGCTCCAAAAGTATAAAGAACTACAAGATATAATTGCCATTTTAGGGATGGACGAGCTATCGGAAGATGATAAGTTAATTGTGGGTCGCGCAAGAAGGATTCAAAGATTTCTTTCTCAGCCATTCTTTGTCGCTGAAGTTTTCACGGGCTTTCCTGGCAGATATGTTCCGCTTAATGAAACCATAAAGGGGTTTAAGGAAATATTGGAAGGTAAATATGATGATTTGCCGGAGCAGGCTTTTTATATGGTTGGCACGATAGATGAGGTAATTAAAAAAGCAGAAACATTAAAACGATAAATTAATATGCCCCTTAAGCTTAAAATTGTAGGTAAAAAGAAAGGTTTGATTTATAATGGTAGCGTTAAGTTTTGCGAAGTGCCGGCAAAGTCCGGTATTGAAGGAATTTTGCCGGAGCACGTTAATTTTATTTCTGTTGTGGAGAGGGGTGTCGTAAGGTATAAGACAGACGAAACTACAAATGAAATTAATATTGACGGTGGCTTTATAGAGATGAGCGGTAATGTTATCAATATATTGTTAAACGATTAATCATTGATATTCTCTTCGAAACATATTATCATATTACAGCATTATTCAGTAAAAATATAAATTCATAAATCAAACAATTATTAAATTATCATGATCGACATAAAGCTTATCAGGGAAAAGAGAGAATTCGTTAAAAAGGAGATGGAGAAACTTTTTGTTCCAGTCAAAATAGATGAAGTTTACGAGTTTGACGCAGCAAAAAGAAGGCTCCTGTATGATACGGAATGCCTAAGAAATACTCGTAAGACATTATCTAAAGAGATAGCTTCAGAACGAGATGAAGGAGTAATATCGTCAAAAAAAAATGAGGTCAAAAAAATAAACGAGTTGATTAAATCTCAAGAGAGTGAACTGAGCGCCGTTGAAGAAAAGCTCAATTCACTTATGTTAAGCCTTCCAAATCTTCCGGGTAATGATGTGCCGGTCGGAAGGGATGAATCGGAAAATATCGTTATTTCTTATTTTAACGAAAAGAGGAAGTTTGATTTTAAGCCGAAACCCCACTACGTAATAGGAGAAAAAAGGGATTTAATAGACTTTGAAAGGGGAGTAAAAATATCGGGGACGCGTTTTTATGTCCTAAAAAAGGGATTTGCTAAACTCCAAAGGGCTCTTGTTAATTTCATGCTTGATACTCACGTAACCTACCATGATTATGAAGAGATTTATCCGCCATATATGGTCAATGAGGCTGCTTTAATCGGGACGGGACAATTACCTAAATTTGCCGATAATTTATACAAGGATGGGGATTCTAATTCTTGGTTTATTCCCACGGCGGAGGTTCCTGTTACCAATATGTACGGTAACGAAGTGATAAAAATAGACCGACTTCCCATAAAGCATGTGGCATATACGGCATGCTTTAGAAAAGAAAAGATGTCCGCCGGCAGAGATACTAGGGGTATAAAAAGAGGGCATCAGTTCGATAAAGTGGAGCTCGTAAAAATTACCACGCCCGAAACAGCCAAAGATGAGTTATTCGGCCTAATTAGCGATGCGCAGGACATTCTTAACAGACTTGATATTCCGCACAGGCTCGTAAAAATGTGCACAGGGGATCTAAGTTTTTCCGCAAGTGAAAAATACGATATAGAGGTTTACGCCCCGGGAATAGATGAATGGCTGGAGGTGAGCTCGTGTTCAAATTTCGGTTCCTTCCAGGCAAGAAGAGCGAATATAAAATTTAAAAGAGACGTAAATTCAAAAGCAGAGTTTGTAAATACGCTTAACGGTTCAGGTCTTGCCCTTCCAAGGGTTATGATAGCGATAATTGAGAATTATCAGACTAACGATGACCGCATACGAATTCCTAACCCGTTGAAGCATTATTTTGGAACGGAAGAGTTTATTTAGATTATGCCAGATCATAAAAGGATAATTGGGGCACTTTTAAGCATTTTTTTTTCTATATACTCTTTTCTATCTCTTTTTTCCTTTTCCATACTGCAGGAGACCCCTAATTCATACTCTATTTCAAATGTTCATAATGCAAACTGGGGCGGTTTTGCGGGTGGAATTCTTTCTAATTTTCTGTTGACTGTAACCGGCGCCGGCGCTTTCCTGTTAATATTTTTTATTTTATTAACGGGGATGCTTATACTGTTCAATAAGATTGCCCTGTTAAAATTAAGATTTTATATCGGCATACTCACCTTTTTTGTCACATTTTTAATATTTTTTAGCGCTTTATTCGTTAAAATCCCATATCACGGTTTTACAATTGCGGGAGGCGGACTAATAGGAAGTGAGATATATAGCTACCTTTTTAGATTTTTTGGCGAGGCGGGAAGCATAATCATAATAATTATGTTGTTTTTAATATCCTTCTCGCTTGTTTTTAAAAACGTGAGGGCAGAAAGTATCATCTCACCGCTTTATGACTTCTATGGTCTATTTGCAAAATGCATCAAGTGGATTAAACGGTCAAATGTAGGTATTGTTACAAATGGGATTTATTCTGTCATTTCAGTAATAAAATTAAAGCTCGAAAAGAAAAAAGGACTAAAGAAAAGAAAAAAGAGTTTTGTTATAAACAAGGAATTATTCGGAGGTTCAAAGGAGAATTTAGTAAAAGGATTAGACGAACAAGACGGTCTGTCCGGCGATAATGGGTCAATAATAAATTTTAATAAGAATATCAAAGAAAAGGTCGGGTCGTTTGACTTCGTAGATAACAGGGAAACAAAAATACCTCCAATCTCATTGATTGATCCGATAATGCATAGAAACAGCCAAAGACCAAACAAACTTTCCCTTATGAGTAATGCGACATTGATAGAAAAAAAACTTTTAGATCTTGGCGTTAAGGGTAAAATTACAGGCATAAACCCCGGACCCATTATAACAATGTATGAGTTTGAACCGGCGAGCGGTGTGAAAATAGGCAAGGTTTTATCGCTCTCAGAGGATCTTACAATGGCTTTAAAGTCTAAGCCCGTTAGAATAGCAGGGGTTATTGAGGGCAAATCTGCAATAGGGATTGAGGTTCCTAATAATAAAAGAGAGACGGTTTATTTTTCAGAGATTTTGAATTCAAGGGAATTTGCAAACTCAAAGTCTCCGCTTACTATAGTTCTTGGTAAGAATATTATAGGCGAAAATGTCTTGTTTGATATTGCGAAATGTCCTCATTTGTTGATAGCAGGGGCAACAGGAGCGGGTAAAAGTGTATTCATAAATACGCTTGTAACAAGTCTTCTTTTTAAGGCGACATATGAGGAGCTTAACTTTTTAATGATAGACCCTAAGCGGCTGGAATTAACACCATTTGAGGGACTGCCTCACCTTATTTGTGATGTTGTGTACGATGCAAAAAAAGCAAATATAGCGCTTAAATGGGCAATTACTGAGATGGAAAGAAGATACGATCGCATGCTGGGGGCTTCGGTTAAAAACATAGCGCAGTATAATGTGCAGTTGAAAAAACAAAATAGGAAGCCTATGCCTTATCTTGTCATAATAATAGATGAACTAAGCGATTTAATGCTTACAAGTCCGAAAGATGTTGAGACTTCTATCATCAGGCTTTCTCAAATGGCTAGGGCTTGTGGGATTCATCTTGTAATGGCAACCCAAAGGCCTTCGGTGAATGTAGTTACAGGGGTTATTAAGGCCAATATGCCTTCCCGTATCGCTTTTTTAGTTTCTTCTAGGGTCGATTCAAGGACAATATTAGACTCAAACGGCGCAGAAGAGCTTTTAGGAAATGGTGATATGCTTTTTATGCCGCCTGGGCAGGGCAGGCTTATAAGGATTCACGGTTCTTATTTAGCAGAGAACGAGATTAAAAACGTTCTGGAATTTATTGAGAGAAGGGATTTTCCGTCGTCAAGAAATGAATTATTGATAAATGAGTTTAATAATACAAATAATTTTGATAAAATGGTCAAAAGCGATCCTGATGATGAAATATACGGTGAAGTATTAAATATGATTGAATCTTTAGATGATAGGAGTAGATTGTCTATATCGTATGTTCAACGCAGATTTAGAATAGGTTTTAATAGGGCGGCAAGAATAATGGAAAAACTTCAAAATGAAGGAAGGCTGACAAAGTGATGAAGAAGATAAATACCCTTAACGTTAAGCTTTTTGTCTTATTTTTAATTGCGGCGACTTTTTTGTCTTTATATTCAATGCCGATAAAGGCTTGCGCCTTATCCCCGTCTAATTTATTAATTAAAAAAATCGAAAGCAGGTATAAAAACATACATTCAATGAGTGCCTATTTTTATCAAAAGGAGATCATACAGGGATATTCGCAAAATATGTCTTTTAAGGGCGTGTTTTATTACGGAGGCAAGGATTATATGGCGTGGGTATATACCTATCCTAAACAAAAAAGGCAGGTGTTGAAAAATAATAATCTTTACATCATTGATAGCCGTCTTAAAAAGGTTACGGTTGTTAACGTAGGCAAGAAAATGGGCGGATTCCCTCCAAATATTATTGCCGGGATTGGAAACCTGACTCAATATTTCAAAGTGCAAAGTATAAAGGTGAATTCGGGTACAATAGGTTTAAAATTAAAGCCTATAAGCATTCAAAGAGCAAAAGAAATTGATATAAATTTCGCAACAAATAGCCTCAAGATAATTTCAATGAAGATTTTAACATACCAAGGACAGATAATAATATTTCATTATTCCGGCGTTAAGTTTAATAAACATATCAATAGCGATATTTTTAGTATTAACATTCCATCGGGTTATAAACTAATAAAGGTAAACTAATCACAAAATAGGAGATCCAGATGCCGTCTTTTGATGTAGTTTCAAAAGCAGACCCACAAGAACTTGATAATGCAATTAATCAGTCAATTAAAGAGATGACGGGTCGTTACGATTTTAAAGGTACAAAAAGTGAGATTAAAATACAGGACAATATTGTTACTGTTCTTGGTGATGATGATTATAAGCTTACCGCCGTGATTGATATATTGAAAGGCAAACTTATAAAACGAGGTGTCTCCATAAAATTTTTAGATTTCAAAAAGAAGGAAGCAGCACATAAAGGAATGGTAAGGCAAGAGATTGAAATTAAAGAAGGGATAGATAAAGATTCGTCAAAGAAAATAATTCAGGAAATAAAACGGGTATCTCCAAAGGCTACAATTGAAAATCTTAAGGACCATCTTAGGGTAAATTCAAAATCTAAGGATGAGCTTCAAAAGATTATTACTCATTTAAAGGGGTTTTCGATAGATATAGAGTTATCCTTTGCCAATTTCAGAGATTAGCCTAAGTTTTAGGCATATCATTATATTATTGCTCAAATTATGGGCAGTTACTCCATTTTAAATTATACTGAATTTTATGTATTTTTTTGGAAGGACTTGTATATTTTAAGTTTTATACTAAACTTTATTTGTTGCATAAGACATGGCATGCTTATTGCTCAATTTTAATGCGGAGGTATAATGAAAAAGGTAGAGGCGATATTTAAGCCGTTTAAACTAGACGATGTAAAAGAAGCACTAAATAATATCGGTATTCATGGCTTAACAGTCATGGAAGTTAAGGGTTACGGCAGACAAAAAGGACATACGGAGCTATATAGGGGAGCGGAGTATGTGGTTGATTTTATACCCAAGGTAAAGGTTGATGTGGTGATTACCGATGAACAGGTTGGTCTCGTGGTAGAAGCAATAGCATCAAGTGCAAAAACCGGTAGGATAGGAGACGGTAAGATTTTTGTATCATCGGTAGATAATGCTGTCAGAATAAGAACTGGCGAGAGGGATAACGAAGCGCTTTAAGGTCTACTAAATTTTAAATATATAAATTACGGAGGGAAAATGACGGAAAATGAAGTTATTCAATATGTCAAGGAGCAGGATATTAAGCTCGTTGATGTGAAGTTTTGCGATTTATTGGGAACATGGCAGCATTTTACGGTGCCGGTCAGTGAATTGTCGGAAGAAGTTTTTGAGGAAGGTTTCGGATTTGATGGTTCAAGCATTAGGGGTTGGCAGGCGATTGAAGCGTCCGACATGTTAATTATACCGGATGCATCTACCGCTGTAGTCGATAATTTTATTGAGATTAAGACATTATCTTTAACGTGTAACGTTAAAGATCCCATAACAGGTAATTTTTACGACAAGGATCCACGTTTCATAGCTCAGAAGGCAGAAAAATATTTAAAAGACACTGGCATTGCTGATACCGTATACTTTGGACCTGAAGCGGAGTTTTTCGTATTTGATGACGTAAGGTATGATCAGACCTCAAATAGTGGTTATTATTATGTCGATTCAGAAGAAGGAATTTGGAATAGTGGTAGAGATGAAATGCCTAATTTGGGACACAAGCCGAGACATAAAGAGGGGTATTTTCCCGTTTCGCCGATAGATACACAGACAGACATAAGAAATGAGATGGTTATGGAGTTACAGAATGTGGGAGTGCAAATTGAGGCCGCCCATCACGAGGTTGCAACTGGTGGTCAGGCTGAAATAGACATGCGCTTTAACTCTTTGACAACTATGGGCGACAGCTTCATGTGGTATAAATACATAGTAAAAAATGTGGCAAGAAGATACGATAAGACGGCTACTTTTATGCCTAAGCCTCTTTTTGACGACAATGGTTCCGGTATGCATATTCATCAATCCCTATGGAAAAATGGACAGCCACTTTTTTCCGGCAAAGAATATGCAGGACTCTCTGAGATGGCGCTTTATTACATCGGCGGAATATTGAAACACTCAAAGGCTTTATGCGCATTTACCAACCCTACGACAAACTCTTACAAGAGATTAATCCCCGGTTTTGAGGCACCTGTTAATTTTGTCTACTCTTCAAGGAATAGAAGTGCCGCAATCAGGATACCCATGTATTCCACTTCTCCAAAAACAAAAAGGATAGAGTATAGGACTCCAGACCCGACTGCAAATTGTTATCTTGCGTTTTCCGCCTTGCTTCTTGCAGGGTTGGACGGAATTATAAATAAAATTAATCCGGGCAAACCTGTCGATAAAGATCTATTCGCTTTATCCAAGAAGGATATTAAAAATATACCGGTTGCTCCAAGTTCTTTAGAGAGCGCGTTAATGGAGTTAGAAAAGGATCACAAGTTCTTGCTCCAGGGTAATGTGTTTACAGATGATGCAATTAGAACGTGGATTGATTATAAAATGGAAAATGAGGTTCAGCCGGTCAATATAAGACCTGTTCCTTACGAGTTTGCATTGTATTACGATATCTAATATGTAGTTTTCATAAGCATAAAGCGCCAATTTGAATGTGTCTTTTAATGAGGCGCTTTATGCTTATTATAATCAAGAGTGCACTGAATTTAATGTCTGCAGATTTTTATCTCGGGGTCTTGCTTTAATTTGCCATCGACAAAATCGTATATGATTTCATCTGTTTTCCTTGGTGCAATTCCTCTTATAACATCTATTCCCTGAGATTTAATGTTGTTTATAGCACCGGGTCCTATACCGCAGGTTACGAGAATGTCTGCCCCGTTTGATTTTATAAATTGTGCCATGTCATCGTGATGCCTTGTAGATTCAGAATGTTCGCCGTTGCCATGGCTGCACTTATGCGCCCCGCTTGTTTCATTGAATATCTCCGTTTTATCGGTCACCTTACCATTTTCTATTTCATAAAGGATAAATTGCTCAGCTCTTCCGAAATGAGGTTCCAGATAACCGTTACGGATTGGCATAATGATCTTTGTTTTAACTTTCATTTTAATCTACCTCTAAATTTAATGTTAATTTTAAAAATATGATTAATATTCTACCTAAGATTCTTTAATTTTCATTATAAGCAACCCCTTACCGTTGATAACAGCATCCGCCAACTTTCGCCTTGCTCTTGTCACGGTTCTTGAAAGCGTAGTTCTTGATATGTTCATTTTCTCTGATGCATTCTGTTGATACAGTCCTTCGAAATCTATAAGCCTTAAGGACTCCATTTCATCCGCATCCATGGAGATTGTTTCAAGTTCTTTCAGTGGAATTCCGCATGGCTTAAAACAGTCTGATATTGGGTTAAATACTATGCTTCTAAATTTTCTGCATCTTCTTCTATTCATTATTCGATATATTTGAATATAGCTATATAACAATTAATATTATTTTAATGCACATATGTTCGTTTGTCAAGAAAAATTAATAACAAACAAGGAGCTATTTCAAAAAATGCCCTTGTAATGGCGATCAATTTTATCATGCAATAAACAAATTTATATTGTATAATAATGAAGTGTGCGTTTAATTTAATTTTTTTATAAAACTTATGCCTATAAGTAAGTCTTCGAATAAAAACAAACCAAAACAAACGAAAAAAAAATTACTAAAAATAATGGCAGCGGGTATATTTTTCTTAATATTTACCCCCGTAATTATTTTAGTGATACTTTATTTTTTACTTTCGTATACAGTTCCAAATATTGTTTCTCTTAAAAGCTATAATCCGCAACAGGTTAATTATATATATTCTTCCAATGAAAAATTAATCGGTTACTCGGGTAATGTCAATAGGGTTGTTGTCCTCTTTTCCGATATACCCCTGCAGGTTAGAGAGGCCTTCTTGGCTGCAGAGGATAAAAATTTTTACAATCAGGGACCGATAGATTACAAGGCAATTGCGAGAGCTTTTGTGATTAATATTATGGCAGGACGCATTGTTGAGGGAGGCTCAACGATAACGCAACAGGTGGCCAAAACCCTTTTGATTCCATATAAAAGATCATACATTTGGAAACTGCGCGAGGCCATCTTGGCCTACCGAATAGCCAACCATTTATCAAAAAATGATATCTTAGACATTTACCTTAACCAGATATATTTAGGCAATAATGCATATGGTATTGAGGCAGCATCTCTCACATATTTTGGTGTTCCAGTATGGAGCCTAAATCTTGCCCAGGCAGCAATACTCGGGGGATTGCCCCAGGCCCCGTCTTTTTTGGATCCTTACATTAATTATAAGGATGCCAAAAGGAGGCAGAAATATGTCTTGGGCCAAATGATGAAAGATGGATTTATAACAAAAACTCAAGAGTTAAACGCTTACAACGCAAAGCTGATTTTTCATAATTATTTTAAATATTATGGGGTAGCGCCCTACTATCTTGCCTTTATAAAGCAAAAAATTGTAAGTAAATACGGGCTGGCTGTTTATAAAGAGGGCGGGCTTAAGATTTACACCGCTTTAAACGCGAAAGCTCAGAAATATGCAGATGACGCTGTGAAAACCGGGCTCGTAAAACTATCCCATGAATATGGATATACCGGCCCTCTTAAGAAATTAAGTTATCATGACATGATTAAAGCAATAGATAAATCGAAAGTTTTGATAAAACATTTAATTATTGGCAGTCTTTACAACGGCATAGTTACGTGGATTCCTCCAAATGGGCAGTTTGCTGACATTACTGTAGGGAAGTTTAAGGGAATTATTCCGCTTAGTAATATGAGGTGGGCATCCAAGTTTAAGCGTTATGTCTACTATATCAATAGAAGGATCAGTAATGTCAGTCAGGCACTGAAACCGGGATACGAAATATTAGTCAAGTTTAAAGGTTATAGTGACAATCATAAGCCTATTTTTTCATTAGAAGAAAAAAATATCGTAGAAGGAGCGCTGATTTCGATCGATCCGAAGAACGGATATGTGAGAGCTATGGTCGGCGGACATAATTTTCAAAAAACGCAGTTTAATAGGGCACTTTATGCCAAAAGGCAAACCGGTTCCGCATTTAAGCCAATAGTATATGCTGAGGCATTAATGCAGGGATATACCCCTTCGTCCATAATCAACAATACGCCTGCAATTTATCCAACGGGTATTTCGGGAAAGTACTATAAGCCGCAAAATTTTTCCCGGCAATTTACCGGCCCTACTACTCTTTTAGTAGGACTTGCACAATCCATTGATGTCGTTGCTGTAAAGCTTCTAAAAAAGGTCGGAGTGGGTAAAGTTGCGCATTTAGCCAATGCTTTGGGTATTCAGCATGTTGTTAGAAATCTGACTATGGCACTGGGTTCCTCAAGCGTCAGGCTTGTCAATTTGACTAATGCCTATACATCGTTTGCTAACGGCGGGAAGGTATGCAAGCCTATTTTTATCATCAAGATATTAACGCCGGGAGGCAAAGAGCTTTATCACGGCAAACCTGAATGCAAACAGGTGTTAACTCCTCAGGTCGCATACGTTCTTACAAATATGCTTGAGCGGGTTATTACTCACGGCACGGGTGTTACTGTCTCTAAAATAAGGAAAATTACATCTTATGTTGCGGGAAAAACAGGTTCGTCAAGCCAGTATAAGGATGGCGTTTTTGTCGGATATACATCATCTTTGGTGACAGGTGTTTGGACAGGGCTAGACAATTTTCAATCTATGGGGAGATTTATGGTTGGAGCCGTAACGGCCGCGCCTATATGGGATTTTTATATGTCAAAGGCACTTGCTATCTATTCTCCAAGTGCGTTTAAAATACCAAAGGGAGTGGTGTTTGCAGAGATTAATCCGTACACGGGTTTGATTGCAAATTCTGGTTACAAGGATCCTATTTTAATGCCTTATATTTCGGGGACAGAACCAACCCTGAGTATAAAACAAAAAAAGATTAAGAGCCCACAGTCTTTTTTTAAATTATTTTAACTTATTTACAGGAGACAAGGTTTGTTGTGGATAGAATGGAACCATTAGTTGACGGAAGTGGCAGAAAGATAACATATTTAAGAGTAAGCATAACGGATAGGTGCAATTTGAGGTGCATTTACTGTATGCCCGAAAAGGGTATTGATTCCTTAACCCATGATGAAATAATGTCTTATGAGAATATTTTAAAATTTGTTAATGTTCTGGCAAATCACGGCGTTTGCAAGGTAAGAATAACCGGGGGAGAGCCTCTGGTAAGAAAAGGTGTGACGGAATTCATAGGTCACTTAAGTGAGATACCCGGTATACACGATATCTCTATGACTACGAATGCAATTCTTCTGGGTAAATTTGCACAGACACTTTATAATGCAGGACTTAAAAGGATAAATATAAGCATTGATACACTCAGGGAAGATAGATTTAATCAAATAACAAGATTTGGCGGCTTAAGATCTGTATTGAATGGTTTAAAACTTGCAAAAGAAATTGGATATGACCCTATAAAAATTAATACCGTTTTAATAAAAGGTGTAAATGATGACGAAATTATCGATTTTGTCAATTTTGCAAGAGAATTTAATCTAAACTTGAGATTTATCGAATATATGCCCATTGGTGGAAATATCACGGAAGCAGTTACTTCAAAGGAGATTGAGAAAATAATAAAAAGTGTATTCGCAGATTTTAATCCATTACATCATAGAGTTATGGGCGATGAAGTTAGTAGGGAGTACGGATTTACAGATAGCAAGGCGACCATCGGATTTATAAGCCCATTATCGGAGCATTTCTGTGGTAGCTGTAACAGGTTAAGGCTCACGCCATCAGGCAGATTAAGGCCATGTCTTTTTTATGATAATGAGTATAATATTAAGGAACTACTGAAAGAGAAGAATGATGAAGTTATTTTTCGTTATGTTTCCGATCTGATTCAATTGAAAAAAAATAAGCATAATTTTGGCGAAAAAATTAAGAACCCTGGTTCCTTGATGGGGGCTAATGATTTTATGAATGGGATCGGCGGGTAATCGTCATATAAAAACATTACAATATAAAAATAAAAAAACGGCACATTAATATAAGACGATAGAGGAGGAATTTTGGACCAAAAGGGCATTATCAATATCAACATAGAAGATGAGATGAGGCAATCGTATCTTGATTATGCGATGAGCGTGATCATAGGAAGGGCGCTTCCGGAGATTAAAGACGGACTAAAGCCTGTCCATAGAAGAATCCTTTTTGCCATGAACGATATTGGCAACAGTTTTAATAAATCTTACAAAAAATCGGCAAGAATTGTTGGTGATGTTATTGGTAAATACCATCCTCATGGAGATTCAGCGGTTTATGATTCCATCGTCAGAATGGCGCAAGATTTTTCTCTGAGATACCCGCTCGTAGATGGCCAGGGAAATTTTGGTTCAATTGATGGAGATCCTCCCGCTGCTATGAGATATACAGAAATCAAAATGACTAAGCTTTCATCATTTTTATTGGACGATATAGATTTTGAAACGGTAGATTTCGTTCCTAATTATGACGGCTCGTTAAAAGAGCCTACAATCTTGCCCGCAAAGTTCCCAAATTTGCTTGTCAATGGTTCATCGGGTATTGCCGTAGGGATGGCATCTAATATTCCTCCGCATAATCTCACTGAAACAATAGATGCAACACTTTACTTCATGGATCACGCAGACTGTAGCATAGAAGAATTGACAACCATAATTAAGGGTCCCGATTTTCCCACGGGAGGGATAATTTATGGACACACGGGAATAAATAATTACTTTAAAACAGGAAGAGGGCTTATAAAAGTAAGAGCGCGACATCATTTTGAAAAATCTAAAATAATTATAACCGAGATACCGTACCAAGTAAATAAATCAAAAATATTAGAAAGGATAGCCGATCTTGTTAAGCAAAAAAAAATTGAGGGAATATCGGACCTTAGGGATGAATCTGATAGAGAAGGTCTAAGGATAGTTATAGAATTAAAAAGGGATGCTAATGAAACAGTTGTAATGAATAATCTATTCAAACACACCCAGCTTGAGGAAACATTTGGGGTTATTTTTCTGGCCATAGTAAATAATCAACCTAAGGTATTGAACATAAGTGATACAATATCTCTATTTATTGATTTTAGAAAAGAGGTTATTACAAAAAGGACATTATTTGAATTAAAAAAGGCAGAGGCTCGCCTCCATATATTAGAGGCATTTAGGACCGTAGCCCAAAATATTGACGAGGTTATTGAACTTATAAAAAATTCACAGTCCCCTGCGGAAGCCCGAGCTCGCCTTATAGATAAATATAAATTTACCGAAATTCAGGCACGTGCGGTTCTAGATTTAAAATTGGAAAAAATTACCAATTTAGAACGCGAACGGATCATTAAGGAATATGAAGAGATACTAAATAAGGTGAAACAGTTAAAAGAGCTTTTGGGAAGCGAAAGGCTTATAAAAGATGTTATTAAGGAAGAACTTAAACTCATAAAGAATAAGTTTGGCGATGAAAGAAAAACGGAGATAGTCAAGGAAGAAAACGAGGTTACAATCACTGATCTTATTGCCAATGAAGCCATGATAGTCATGATGACAGAAAACGGCTACATCAAAAGGACAAAATTATCAACTTTTAAGGCTCAAAATAGAGGCGGGAAGGGTCAGACCGGCATAAAATCAAAAGAAGAAGATTTTGTTGTAAACTCTTTCTGCGCAAATGCTCTTGAATCCATTCTGTTTATCACAAATAAAGGGAATGCTTTTAAATTGAATGTTTATAACATACCTGAAACACAAAGATCATCAAAGGGTAAACCTATAGTAAACCTCTTGGCTTTACGAGAAAATGAAGTTATTTCATCCGTTCTTCCAATTGTAAATTTTGATGAGAATTATTCTATTTTTATAGCAACAAAGAACGGTCAGGTTATCAAAACATCGCTTGATAAATTTGCTAATGTCAGAAAAGGCGGGTTAATTGCAATAAGGCTTAAAGGTGGGGATGAGGTAATAAATACACATATAGCTGACAATACGCTTAATAATCAGCGCATAGTAATAGCAACAAAGATGGGCCAGTCTATTTGTGTCGCTATTGACGATTTTAGAACGTTGGGCAGGGGAGCTATGGGCGTCCGAGGGATAAGACTTTCTCCGGATGATTCGGTTGTTTCAATGGATTTGCTTTCCTCGAAGGATGATTATCTGATAGCCTTTACAGAAAATGGATATGGCAAAAAAACAAAAATGACTGAATTTAGAAAGCAAAATAAGGGTGGAAAAGGTATAATAGCCATAAAGACAGGGCGAAGAAACGGTTTTGTTGTCGCGGTTTTAAAAGCATCGGGGGATAATGATATTATAATAATAACATCTAACGGTAAGATCATAAGAATAAATGCTTCAAGTTTAAGAAGCATTAGAAGAAATGCAATGGGAGTAAGGTTGATTAATCTTAATGAAAACGAAAGGGTCGTCAGCGCAGTGATTGCTTCCGGTGGTTTGAACGAGCAAGATGATGTTGTTGTGCCGGTGATATAGTGTGAATAGTTATTTTTTGTTTGTGTGGTAACAATATATGAATACTAGGGATTTTAATATGCAAAGTTCTATAGGCATAATAGGTTCGGGTAGTTTCGGAACGGCGCTTGCCGTCAATTTTTCAAAATTTACTCCGAATGTATATCTTAAATGCAGAAGCAGTAAATTTGCAGAAATATTAAGTAAAGAGAGGCAAAATGAATATTATCTCAAAGGGATTCGGCTTGATGCAAATATAGAAGTAACGGATAGTTATGAAACTGTTTTCAATAACTGCCGTATCATATTTCTTGTTGTACCTTCCAATGCGATGCAAGAGACTTTATCAAAAATAAAGACTTATGAGAATAAATTTAACCTTCATGATTACATTTTCATAAATACAGCGAAGGGCCTAGGGGATAAATCCATGGATATGCCTCACAGGGTTTTCGCTAAGGCATTAGGCATGCTTGATAGATACGCGGTACTTAGTGGTCCGAGTTTTGCCGTTGAGGTATCCAGGCACCTTCCCACGGCTGTGTGTGTTGCTTCCTTTAATGAAAAGATCCTGGATGAGTTGAAAATATTTTTTAAAAATATAGTAAACTTTAGAATATATACATTGAGCGATGTTATAGGGGTGGAGCTTGGAGGGGGGCTTAAGAACATTATGGCTCTCGCAGCGGGCATTTCCGATGGGCTTAATTTGGGCAACAATGCAAGGGCAGCACTTTTGACCAGAGGTATTGTTGAAATGACCAGATTTGGTGAGGCATTGGGTGCGGATAGGCTTACTTTTACCGGTTTATCGGGTTTAGGTGATTTGATACTGACATCTACATCGGACTTGAGCAGAAATAGGTCTGTTGGCCTGGGCTTAGGTAAGGGCAGGGACCTAAAATCGATCCTGAATGATATGAAGATGGTAGCTGAAGGCATTGTCACAACAAAGTCTGTGCATATCATAGCTAAAGAGAAAAATATATATATGCCGATAACGGGGGTAGTCTATTCCGTACTTTACGAAGGACTAATGCCCAAAGATGCAATAGTCAGGCTTTTAGAAAGAGATATAAAAAATGAGTTTGTTTAAATATCTTAAAATCAATATGGAGGGCGAATTATGGGTATAAAGTTAGAATATCTTAAGGATTTACGGTTTAAGGCGTATTCAGATCAAAACAGTAATTATTCCATTTTGCTCGATGCCTACAAAGATGCGGGAGAAAATAAGCAGGATGGTATGAGACCTACAGATTTAATTCTCGCAGGGCTTGCCGGCTGTAGTTCTATGGATATACTTTCCATACTGAAGAAGAAAAAGCAAAATATAACATCCTATAAGGTGAATGTAACGGGAGAGAGGGCAGAAACGCATCCTAGAGTATTTACCAAAATGTTCATAACTTATGAAATTAAAGGTAAAGATGTAGATGAACAAGCGGTTAAAAGGGCAATTGAATTGTCTGAAAATAAATATTGTTCTGTTTGGGCTATGTTGAAAAATTCGGTAGAAATTGAATGGTCGTATAAAATTGAAAATATTTAAATTTAACAATAATACAATTGGAAGTACATGATCATGAAAAATTTTTATTTAACAGAGAAAGAAAAAGCCGTTTTAATAAAAATAGCCAGAGACGCCATTAAAGACAGCCTTGATAAAAATAGAGATGAATCTATAAACTCGCCGGATTTACTACTTAAAATTACGGATAATCTTAAAATTAATTTTGGTGTTTTTGTCACGTTGAAAACTGGAAATGACCAGCTAAGAGGGTGTATTGGCAATTTTATTGCAGATACCCCTATTTTTAAAAATGTTTATAGAATGGCCAAGGAAGCGGCTTTCGGAGACCCGAGGTTTGCGCCATTAAGCTATGCGGCATTTGGACAAATAAAAATAGAGATATCGGTCTTGTCTCCGCTAGAGAAGATAGATGACCTTGACACTATTGAAGTAGGCAAACATGGCTTATATATCACGAAGGGGTCATATCGCGGGGTTTTGCTTCCGCAGGTTGCCACTGAATATAAAATGAATAGAAAAGATTTTTTGGAAGCTGTTTCTGTGAAGGCGGGGCTTTCACCCGATGCTTATAAAAGCGGTGCTGATATATATATTTTTTCGGCCATAGTCTTTGGCGAATAGATATATATAAATTTGTTGTTTTTATTTCTCTCCTTTTGCTGAAGGGGGGGGGATTAATAGAGGAGGCGCTAGTAAATATATATGAAGTATTACCCTGTTAACCTTAATATTTATCATAAGAGGGTTCTTGTTATCGGCGGCGGTGCGGTTGCGACAAGAAAGGTAGAAAGACTTTTGGAAAGGGGTGCCGATATAACCGTTATTTCCCCTGAAATTTCCCTTGAAATAGCAAAATTTGCCAAGAAACGCAGGCTTAAATGGCATGATAGAGTTTATAAAATAAGGGATGAAAAAGGTGCGTTTGCTGTGTTCTGTGCGATTTCACAGTGTGAAAAAAGTATGAAAATAGAGGATGGTTTATTTAAGAGATGCATAAGGCAGAATATTTTGATTAATATTGCTGATAAACCTGAATTCTGTACATTTACTCTTCCTGCGCTCGTCTCCAGGGGAGAATTCGACATAGCTATTTTCACGGGAGGATTGAGCCCGAGGCTTGCTAAAAAAATAAAGGAAGATTTAGAAAAAATTTATGGCGATGAATATGATACCTATGTAAAAATTCTTGGACTGATAAGGCATGAAATCAAAATGAAAAAATTGCCTCAGAGAAAAAATCAAAAAATTTTTGAAGAATTGGTTGACTCCGATCTTTTTGAACTTGTAAAAGATAAAAAATATTCCGAGATAAGTTTTTTTATCAGTAATTTTATGCAGAGGGATAGGGCATGATACACATAACCTTTAAAGAATTATATCTAATACCGTTTTTTATTTATATTTTTTCATACATCTTTCTTTTGTTGAGGAAAAAAAGGTTTTATCGAATTTTTATATCGTTAATTTATGTGGGATTTATAATACAAAGTTTGGTTATTTTTACGTGGCTGAGTATTCACGGGCTTAAGAGTTTAACATCCATAGACTGGATTGTTTTTTTTAATGCATGGATCATAATGATTGTGGTTATTTTATTCAACTTTTTTTACAAGGCGAAATATATATTAATATATATAACCCCCATTGTTGCTATAAATTTATTAATAGGGTTTGTCGCGCCGCACATTTATATAAGTGTTGGGCCCTTTTTTTCAAATTTTGACGAAGCAGTCCTTTTAACCCATATAATTCTCATATTGATAGGGGATTCGTTATTTGCTCTTGCTTTTATAATCTCTTTAATATATATTTTTCAGGAAAGAAGGGTTAAGATTAAAAAAAATTTAAAATTATTTGATAAAAAGAATCGTCCGTTCGATGATGTTTTTTACCATGGCAGGGGTTACAATTTGGAACTCTTGGATAATATGAGTTACCAATGCTTGAAAATAGGTTTTCCCCTTATTACCGTCGGTATTGCCATGGGAATATATTTATCTAGTTCTCTGTTTAAATCTTTTATGATTGCAAAACCAATTGAAATTATATCGTTGGTGACATGGCTTATTTATGCCATATTGATGCATGAAAGGGTCGCAAGGGGTTTGAGAGGGAGAAAGGCTGCATTTTTCAGCATAGTAGGCTTTCTGCTGATCATTGCGAGTTTGGGTTTTTCTTTTTATTTATTTCCTGAATTCCATGGGTTTAGATAGGATGTGTATATTATGGATATTTTAATAATAGGTTTAAGCCATAAATCGGCAGATATTAGTGACAGAGAAATAGTCTCCAAGAAGATTCTGACCCCTGAATTAAGGCATGAATTTGCAAAGAAACTACTTAATTTAAAGGGTGAAGATGGGAGACAGCTAATAAAAGAGTTGGTGATTATCACCACATGCAATAGGTCTGAATTTATAATAGGGCTGCATTCTCGCGTAGCCGGAGAGAATACTCTCTTTATAAAAAATTATATATCGGAATATTTTTTAAGGAAAAGAGGCGATTATAACCTTTTTTATATGCATTTAAATGAAGATGCCGTTAGGCATCTTTTTAGCGTTGCCTCAAGTTTAGATTCGATGGTCATAGGAGAGCCGCAAATTTTAGGTCAAATTAAAGATGCTTACAACGAAGCAAACGAACAAAAGATTAATGGTCAAGTATTAAATAAGCTGTTCCATAAGGCTTTTTATTGTGCAAAAAGGGTAAGAACAGAGACAAAGATAGCATCCTCCCCCGTATCCATAAGTTATGCAGCGATAGAACTTTCAAAAAAAATTTTCTACAACCTTAGTGAAAAGAAGATATTACTCTTAGGAACCGGAGAAATGGGTAAACTTACTGCTAAACACTTTATAAAATGTGGTGTTCATAATATTTACATAGCAAACCGAACAAAGGAAAAGGCGTATCGCTTTGTAAAGGATTCATTTAAACCCGATGAAAAAAACTGTATAAATGTAATAGATTTTTTGGAGTACTATAAATTACTGCCACAAACCGATATTGTGTTATGTTCCACTGGTTCAGACGGTTATGTATTGAAATACGATGACATTATGCCGGTCATAAAACTTCGCAAACAGAGACCGCTATTTTTGATTGATATATCTGTTCCGAGGAATATTGATCCGGAAATTAACAAGATCTCCAATGTGTATCTGTATGATATCGATGATATAGGAAAAATGATAGAAGATAACTTGGAAATACGAAAGAAAGAGGCTGAAACCGCAAGCGAGCTTATAGATATGCAGGTACACGAATTTATGGGTTGGAAGAATTCATTGAATGCGGTGCCGGTAATAGTATCACTAAGAAATAAGGTAAGAAGCATATTAGAAACAGAGCTGTTTAAATATATTGGCGAAAAAAAGGAAAAGGATTTAATTATCAATTCTCTCACGAATAAAATTCTTCACGAACCCATTACCTTGATTAAAAAAGCTGCAGTAGATACGGATGGAACAAATATAATGGAAACATTGAAGACACTTTTTAATCTTAGATTGGATAGGGATACCGATAATGATGAGGGGAATGTTGAAAATGATAGCAATCATGTAGTAGACAACGAAGTCAAAAAGGATTTTGGCGACAAGAATAATTCGCGTAGAATAAAATTAATAAAGTGAATAAAAAGGGTGAATTGTGAGGCTAAGAATAGGCACGCGCGGGAGTAAGCTCGCGCTGTATCAGGCTAATTTAATTAAGAATAAAATAAGCCGTTTTTTTGACAATAAAGATGAGAAAATAGATATTGAGATAAAGATTATTAAAACATCGGGAGATAGAATTTTAAACGCATCGCTCAGTGATTTTGGTGGAAAGGGTCTGTTTGTAAAAGAGATAGAAGAGGCTCTTTTACTGGAAGATATTGACATTGCCGTGCATAGCCTGAAGGATGTTCCGCAGGTGATACCCGATGGTTTGATATTAAATACTGTGCTAAAAAGGGACGACCCCAGGGACTGTCTTATCTTAAAGGATAAGCCCAGTTCCCATGCAGTTTTAGATTCTAAAAATTTTACTTCCCTATTAAAAGATGGTGCCATAGTAGGAACATCGAGCCTTAGGCGGCGTTCGCTAATGACGCGCTTATGTGACAATATAACATTTGAATCATTACGCGGGAATGTTGATACCAGACTGAAGAAATTACAAGATGGCCAATTTGATGCAATCGTTTTATCATCAAGCGGACTTATAAGGCTTGGACTTTCTTCGCATATAGATATATATTTGGATCCGTTTATATTTATTCCGCAGTGTGGACAGGGGGTTATAGCAATAGAATATAAAGAGTCTCGGGCGGATATGGGCAGGTTAGTTAATCCCCTAAACGATGAACAGACCTATTTTTCTGTTTTTGCGGAAAGAGCGTGTATTAAAACATTAAATTGCGGATGCGCATCCCCCGTGGGGGCATATTCATATATTGAAGATAATAGGATACATATGAAAGCTTTTGTCTCGAATATATACGGTGAATATCTAGAGGATGAGGTCACAGGTGCAAAAACTGATTATGAGAATGTTGGAAAAACTATGGCGTTAAGTTTAATCGATAAAGGTGGGCTCAAGATATTGGAAAAAAATAATATATGAAACAAGAGGGGAATAAAAAAATAGATGATTAAAAACAATGATGAATACCGTAGTGATTTAAATATGGGAATGGTTTATCTTGTAGGTGCCGGCCCGGGGGATCCGGAGCTTTTAACCCTTAAGGCTAAGAATGTTTTGCAGGAAGCGGATGTTATTATATATGACAGTTTAATTTCGGAAGAAATTTTATCCTTTGCGAAAGATGGATGTGAAGTTATCTATGTAGGTAAAAGGTCGTCCAATCACAGTTTGCCGCAATATTCTATTAATGAGCTTCTGTCAAAAAAGGCAGTGGAAAATAAGATTGTTGTCAGGCTTAAGGGTGGTGACCCTTATCTATTTGGGCGGGGTGGCGAGGAGGCCGAAAGACTTTTTGAAGATGCTATCCCATTTGAGATAATACCTGGTATTTCTTCATCCTTTGCCGTACCAGCATATGCGGGTATCCCTTTGACACATAGGGATTATGCTTCTACGGTTGCAATTGTAACCGGTCACGAAGGAGAACATAAAGAAAAAAGCACTATAAACTGGGATAAATTAGTCGGTGCGGATACTATAGTAGTTTTAATGGGATATAAAAATCTAAGTTCTATTACTAAAAATATTATACATTCAGGAAGAGATCAAGAAACCCCGTGCGCTGTGATTCAAGAGGGGACAACACCAAATCAAAAGACGGCAATAGGGACATTGAAAACGATTAAAGACGAAACGGAGAGGCTTGGCTTAAAGAGTCCGCTCATACTTATAGTAGGAAACGTAGTCAAATTAAAGGATACATTGAATTGGTTTGAGAAGCAGCCATTGAGGGGATTAAGAGTAATAGTCACGAGGTCAGAGGGTCAGGCCGGAGTACTCTCTCAAAGACTTAAAAGGCTCGGTGCTTTCGTGATAAGCCTTCCGCTTATAAAAGTCATAAAAGATGGGGCACACATAGATAAAGCTAGGATTTATAATGTAGTGCAAAATATTGAGGATTACGATTATATTATTTTTACGAGCGTGAACGGCGTTTCAGGATTTCTTGACGATTGTTTTTCAAAGGGATTTGACGCGAGAAGGTTTTACGGTAAAAAAATAGTTTCCGTTGGTAAAAATACATCACTAGAGCTGAAAAAGTATGGCATAATTCCGGATATAATTCCATCCGAGTTTTCTCAATCCGGTATAATAAATAGCTTGAAAAATATAAAGCTTACCGGTAAAAAAATTCTTTTTCCTCAAGCTTGGAAAATAAATAATGAGCTTCCCGCATTCCTTGCATCTTCAGGGGCGATTTTAGAGAACTTACCGGTTTATGAAACGATTGTACCTGAAAAATCCAGAGAAGAATTATATGAAATCTTTAGCTCTCTTATAAATATAAAAGAAAGCAGTATAAAAAAGGTTCATAGAAACATAGGTCTTCCGGGTGATTTTTCTTTATCTTCTTTGGTTATAAGTTTTACTAGCTACTCAACGGTAGAAAATTTTGTTAACTTGATTAAAGATATACAAGAGGATTTCTTGACGGTAATTATCAAGTCGGGCGTTAAATTTGCGAGCATAGGAGAGAAAACGGCTAAATATGCATTGGGCTTCGGCATTAAATCTGATATAATACCAGAAGAGGTCAGTATAGTTTCGTTAGTTGACGAGATAGTTATCTTTTATAAAACACATAGGGATTAAAAATAAAATTTCAATGAGGTTCTTGTAATAATGATAGGAATATCCAAACTGTATTGTGGAGGGGTGCACGCCTCAGATGCTCTCCGTTACGGGCGTACGTCAAGTAGGCTCCCTTCGCATCTTTTGCAATTTTCTAAGGACAAAAAACCGGTAATAGTCTGGAACATGATAAGGACGTGCAACTTAAGTTGCATACACTGTTATTCTCAATCGAAAAATGTTCAATATGATAATGAGCTTACGCTTGAAGAAGGGAAAGCCTTTATCGATGATATTTCCGTATTCGGTGCGCCTGTAATGCTTTTTTCCGGCGGAGAGCCGCTGATGCACCCGCATTTTCTTGATTTGTGTTTTTATGCAAAATCAAAAGGGATGAGGGCTGTTGTCTCCACTAATGGAACTCTTATTACCAGAGAATTGGCTAAAGAATTAAAAAAAGTGGGTTTATCCTATGTGGGTATAAGCTTGGACGGGCTTGAAACGGTTCATGATAAATTTAGGGGTAAAAAAGGTGCGTTCAAAGATGCACTGGAGGGCATTAATTATGCGAGAGATGCGGGGATTAAGGTTGGTTTGAGGTTTACTATAAACAAGAGAAATGCTCAAGAAATTCCAGGCATATTTAAACTTTTAGAAGATGAAAATATCCCCAGGGTCTGTTTTTATCATCTTGTTTATGCAGGTAGGGGGACAAAACTCATCAAGGAGGATTTATCTCTTGAAGAAACAAGGCGAACGATCGATATGATATTGGAACTTACCAAAGAGGTATATTCTAGGGATAATGCCAAAGAGGTCCTTACTGTTGACAACCATGCCGACGGTCCATATATTTACTTAAAGCTGTTAAAAGAAGGAAAACGAGAAGAAGCGGAAAATGTCATGAGTCTTCTTAAGATGAACGGAGGTAATAGCTCCGGCGTTGGAATAGGTTGTGTTAGTTGGGATGGCGAGGTTTATGCCGACCAGTTTTGGAGACATCATTCATTTGGAAATGTTAAAGAAAATAAATTTAGTAAGATATGGATGGATACATCTGAGCCCCTCATGAAGCAACTTAAAAATAAGAAGGCATATGTAAAGGGTAGATGCGTAGAGTGCAGGTGGCTTGATGTCTGCAACGGCAACTTTAGGGTTAGGTCAGAGGCAAAGGATGGTGATTTATGGTCACCGGATCCCGCTTGCTATCTAACAGATGAGGAGATATACAGTGGATAATAATAGCAATATTTCAATGCCTGCCGGGGGACATCCGGCTAGTGGTATGCGGGTCTCGCAAAAAAATGAATTGAGACTGGTTTTTTGGGAACTTACTGCAAGGTGTAATTTAAGGTGCATCCATTGTCGCGCAGAGGCTCAACTGGAGAGGCAGGAAGATGAATTGAAGACGGAAAAGTGTTTTAGCATTATAGATGAGATATGTAAGTTTAGCAGCCCTATTCTTATCTTGACGGGCGGAGAACCGTTGTATAGAGATGATATTTTTGAGATCGCCGGTTATGCCACAAGTAAGGGCCTGCGTGTCGCGCTTGCCACAAATGGTACTTTAGTCGATGAATCGGTCGCGAAACAGATCAAAAAAAGCGGAATTAAAAGGGTGTCTGTGAGTCTTGATGGGGCTAATTCCAAGACGCATGATACATTCAGGATGATGCAAGGCTCTTTTGAAGGCGCATTTAACGGCGTAAGAATGCTACAAAAAGAGGGTATTGAGGTTCAAATCAATACAACTATTGCAAGACACAACGAAGATGAGGTTGAAGATATATTAACTTTGGCTCTAAATACCGGCGTAAAGGCTCTTCATATATTTATGCTTGTTCCCGTTGGTTGCGGTGTTCAAATCGCCGATTCTCAAATGCTGGATAAACAAAAATACGAGGACATTTTATCCTGGTTTTACGACAAGACTATGGAGCTTAGAGGGACAATAGAACTTAAGGCTACATGTGCCCCTCATTTTTTTAGAATTATGCATAAAAGGGCAAAAGATGATGGCATAGCCATAACCCCAAAGACCCATGGTATGGCTGCGGTTACTCGGGGCTGTTTAGCTGGAAGCGGTGTTATGTTTATATCGAGAAAAGGGATAGTTCAGCCTTGCGGTTATCTTCCTGTTCAAGCGGGGGATGTCACAAAGGAACCCGTTGGTAAAATCTGGGATAACTCGGAAGTATTTTTAAACCTCAGGGACACGGGTTTATTGAAAGGTAAATGTGGTATTTGTGAATACAAAAAGGTATGCGAGGGGTGTAGGGCGCGGGCTTATTACGAGAAAGGTGATTATATGGAAGAAGAGCCTTATTGTATTTATGAACCAACGAAAGGAAAGCTTATTAATAAATAACGATAACTTTATTTATATGCTAAAATGGATCAGTTTATGGATAAAAAGGCAAATACCCTTCACAGATTTATAGCTAAAGCGATTGACTTACTGATCGTAGGTTTTTTGAGTGAGATATTCTACCCCTTTGGTTTTTTAGCCGGCATTCTCTATATTTTAATTGCGGACGGTTTTTTTGATGGACAAAGTATAGGAAAAAAGCTTATAGGCCTAAGGACCGTAACTATCTTTGATGAAAAACGAATTGAATTCAAGGAATCTATTATAAGAAATTCTTTCCTCGCATTAGCCCTTGCATTTTCTTTTATACCCTTTGTTGGATATTTTTTATTTTTTGTCGTGGGTTGTTTTATATTCGGCGTTGAGAGTTATTTTATCATACAGAGTCCTAAGGGTGAGAGATTAGGTGACAGGTTGGCTTTTACTCGTGTTATAGATGTTAAAAAGCGTTAAATAATAATGGAAAATCAGTTATCACAAAAAACAGCAAAAAGTAAAAGTCGTTCCAAAATCAGAGACATCCCCGATATTAAAGCAGATCTGTTTTTAATTGATTCAAGTTCATATTTTTATAGGGCTTATTATGCTCTTCCCTCCCTGACCAACTCTAAAGGCGTTCCCACCGGGGCTACATTAGGATATTCAAGAATGCTCATAAAATTAATTAAAGGTGCAAATATAAGGTATGGCAGTTGTCTTTTTGATTCCAGAGAAAGTCTAAGAAAGAAATCTTACAAAGATTATAAGGCAAATAGGAAGGAGATGCCGGATGACTTACTATCGCAGGTTGGTTATTTGACGGATATCTCTTACTTGTTAGGATTTAACACATTCAAGCTTGAGGGCTATGAGGCGGACGACCTGATAGCGTACATAGTCAATAATTTTTCAGAAAAGTTAAATATTTCTACCTGCATAGTAAGTAGCGATAAGGATCTGAAGCAGCTTTTATCAAAAAATGTCTGCATGTACGATGCCCTTAAGAATAAACTTATCACTGCTGAGAGTTTTGAGGATGAATGCGGCATAAAGCCGAGTGAATACCTTTATGTCCTATCGCTTATGGGTGACGCATCCGATAATATTCCCGGAATAAAGGGCATCGGAGAGAAGACGGCTTTTAATTTGATAAGGGCGCATAAAAATCTAGACAGTGTTTATAAAGATATCGATACTATTAAACAGCAAAAACTCAGGAATTTGCTTGTAAATTACAAAGAAAATGCATATATAAGCCTAAAACTTGCCTCGTTCTATCAAAATATCAATATTAATGATGCTTATTTTACCCCTAAGACAGAAGAATATATGCAAAAAGGTGACAGGAATGCTTTTTGTGCATTGGATGATTTTGTAATGATGCCAAGGGACGATAAAGGGCTTTACAGTATTTTCAAGATGTTAGAGCTTAGTTCGTTGTCAAAGGGGATAGAGATAAGTCCTAACGGCATTGTCCATAGCAATTACATTAGCGAATCTGGCAATAACGATTGTTGTGATAGTGTTGAAAATACAAAGATTATCTCGATCTACATTGACCTCACAAATGATAAGGGCAAAGATTTATCCGGACTCAATTTTAACGGTGATAATGACAGAGTTTTAATCCGATTATTTTCTGGAGAAATAGGGAGCGAAGCTATCAGTATAGAAAATATTCTACATAATGCGCAAATATTAAGTTTATTACAAGATGACTCTGTATCTAAGATAGGCTATGATCTTGCTGGTATTAAAGGATTTCTAGACGAGGCCGGCATTAAACTAAATAATCTTTTTTTTGATATAAAAATAGCATCATATCTTTTAAATCCTATACGGCATTCTCATAGTTTTATAGATATAAAGAACGAATTTGGCTTTGATACGGATACCGAAAATCAAGCTTTTTCTGTCTATACATTGTATAAAATAATGAAGACGCAGATTGAAAAAGATACTGACATAAAGTATCTTTTTTATAATGTCGACATGCCGCTTGCCGCCATCTTGAGCGATATGGAACATGTCGGATTCATGATAGATAAGGATAAGCTTATGTCTTTATCTGCCGAATTGGATGTGGAATCCAAAAGACTTGCGGGTATTTTGCATCAAATAGCTGGAAGAGAATTCAACGTGAATTCTCCAAAGCAACTTAGCCAAATCATGTTCGTCGAAATGAAATTTGATAGGGTTAAGAAAAACAGTACCGATATAGGAGTCCTTCTGGCATTAAAGTCTAAAATTAAATTGTTGTTGTCGGATAATGGTGATGAAATAGTGGGGCAATACTTAGAATTCATCGATAGTCTTATATCTTACAGAAATAAGGTTAAACTTAAAACATCTTTTACTGATGTTCTATTAAGAGAGATCGATAAAGATGATAGGGTTCATACTTCTTTTTCACAGGTCACCACTTCAACGGGCAGACTCGCAAGTCAGAGGCCCAATCTTCAAAATATTCCCGTTACCGGCGCAGAAGGAACCAAAATAAGGCAGTCTTTTATAGCTAAAAAAGGCTATGTTCTTTTATCTGCAGACTATTCGCAGATTGATTTAAGGGTTATAGCATCCATTGCTGAGGATAAAGTACTGATAGAGAGTTTTCAAAATAATGAAGATATTCACACGAAAACAGCATCCGAAATATTCAAGGTTAAATCTGATGACGTTGACCCCGCCATGCGAAGAAAGGCTAAGGTAATTAATTTTGGCATAATTTACGGCATGAGTTTTTACGGGCTGTCAAAAGAACTGGGTATTTTAGCCGAAGAGGCAAAACTCTATATAGATTTATTTTTTAAAAATCACCGCCCTATCAAAGACTATATGGAACGAACCGTCAATGATGCTAAACTGAACGGATTTGTCAAGACTGCTTTCGGGAGAAAATGCTATGTAGCAAATATTAATTCAAAAATAAAAAATTTGGCATCTTCTTCCGAAAGGGCCGCAATAAATGCTCCCATTCAGGGAACGGCAGCCGATATAATAAAGATTGCAATGATTAATATCCATAAGAAACTTTCGGATATTAACCCATTAGAAAGTGAAGCAAAGATGATTCTTCAGGTGCATGATGAGCTTATATTTGAGGTGAAAGAATCTTTAATAGACGAGCTTAAAGGGATTGTGACTGTTGCTATGACAGATAAAAACCTTTTAGCACGCGTTCCGCTACTTGTGAATGTTAGAGTTGGTAAAAATTGGTCGGAAGCGCATTAGGAAAATACGGCATTGATTATTCAAAAATATCCTATTCCACCTTTATAATTCCCCTGATTATGCTAAATATTAATTGCGATGCATTTTCACAAAACTGAATATCGTAACTTTCATAATTATCAGATAGGCGATCTAAGCTCAATGATTTGAACAGCTTATTTTTGCCCAGATGAATTAAACCGGCGAGACACTCCATGAAATATTCTGCTTCTTTGACTGCAGACGCATCTTCATCTGAGGACGCTGCAAATTGAAAAATACCATTAGTATTATTAACAGTATCCTTGATATCCTCGAATTTGGTTATCAATATGGGGCAGCCTGACTTAACAATAGAGAGTATATTCTCAAGATTTATCAAATTATTTTTATGTACAAGTATTAGGGCGATATTCTTTCTATAATCCTTAAACAGGAACTCTATCTTATCTCTATCGTTTTTGTTCTTATTGGAATGCCTGTTCAAGTTTATTTGTGCAATCAAGGTAAGACAATCCCAACTAGCGAGGAAAGCAGTAATAGGCTCACCGTTATCGAGCACCGCGCTGGAAGAGACCAAGTAATCAGAAATTATATTGTTTACAACCTTCACGCATCCATCCTTATATCGTCAGCTCCAAATACTATTACTAACATTTCTTAGCCATTATCGCAAAACATTTATGATTAGCATATGATTTTTGTCACACAAATAAAAATAAAATAGGTTTATAAAAACGATATGTAAAAATTTAGTTTGTGACAAAAGTCATAACATTTAATTTTATACCCTTCTATAATGACACAGAATAGGGATGATGTATCTGCGTATTTCCGAATTGCTGGGCATGTGCGTGCGAATAAGGTTTATTTTATAATGCAGTTTGATATTGGAAATTAATTAATATGGATTATAACAAAAGGATTGTGAAGACGGGTATTATTGCGTTCGCCAGCTTAGTTTTGGTTGTATCGGTTTTAATTGCAGTGTTGTTTAATGTGACTTCTCATGGGACGAACATGAAAGGGTTTAGAATTAAAACTGGCACGCGCATTTTTTATAATTTGGGTTGTGTAAAATGCCATAGCATAAGAATACTGAATATCGAGGGCGCACATGTGGGCCCGGACCTTTCTGGTGCATATTCCAATGTTGAAAAAATTTACAGAGAGAGCCTATATGATTTTTTAAAAAGTCCATCTGGGACTATGTATTTTGTTTTAATGTTTAACCATTTAACCAAAAGAGACAGAAAAATAATAGTATCCGAATTAAAAATTGCGCAAGACATGAAAATTACAAAAAGGAGGTGAGATGATTCATCAAAGCTAAGTTCGGTAAGTGGAAATTGCCGAACTATTTTTTTATGTAAAAGGTATTTGTATAAAAGGAGGAGTGTTTATGAGTAAGAGTATTAACTACGACGAAAAGGCTGTAAACAAGTTTTTGAAGATTACATTGTCAATTACGATTATAGTCCTCGTTGTCATATTAATCTATGGAACATTTAAGGTATATAGCGGAGCTCCGCCAGTACCTACTAAGGTAGTAACAACCAAGGGTAATGTTCTGTTTACCGGCAAGAATATTGTTTCTGGTAAGGCTAGGTTCCAGGAATTCGATTTAATGGATTACGGAAGTATTTATGGGGACGGCGCATATTTCGGTCCTGATTTCACGGATCAGTACATTCATAATGAGGTTAAATTTTATAGGAATTTTGAAGCACGGAAAATGTATAAAAAGCCGTACAACATGCTTTCCCCGAGGAATATGGATTATGTCAGGATGATTGTTATATCTAATATAAAGAAGAACAGATTTTCTCGGATCGCGGGTACTATAACATATACGCCCGGCCAAGTATATGCCTTTAACAAGATCCAAAAAAGAATCGAAAATCTTTATACTAACGGCAATCCCAGCCTTGGGATAGGAAAGAATCTTGTCCCGTCAAAGGAATATATTGCCAGAATAGTCGATTTTTACTCCTGGACGGCGTGGAGCGCAGCTACATTGAGGCCTGGACTTGACTATACCTACACAAATAACTGGCCGTATAGCAGGGGGTCAGGGAATACCCCGCCGACATATCTCTACACATGGTCATTTGCTTCTATCGCTGTTTTTATTGCGTTAGCGGGCCTTGTTATATGGTTCTTTCTAACCTATATTTCCCCTGGGTGGCAAGAAGCTCCGGCTATGCTGGATAACTGGGAGCCTATGGAGAATTTAGATAATTTTAAAATTACTCGTTCAATGAAGAAAGCCGGCAAGTATTTTTTTCTAGGGGCATTCTTCTTAGGTTTACAAATCATAGCAGGCATGATGCTGGCTCATTACTATGCTGAGAGGTCATCGTTTTTCGGGATTAATACCCTTAGCGCATTGCCGTTCAATATTGTTAAGTCGTGGCACATCCAACTTGCAATTCTTTTTATAGCATCCATGTGGCTCGGTGCCGGTATATTTGTGTCTAAATATGTAGGCGGTGGTAAAGAGGCGAAGTGGCAGTCGTTTTTGATAGATTTTCTGTGGTGGGCGTTACTGATAGATGGCGTCTCGGCTCTTATAGGAATGTATCTGGGCGCAAAAGGTTTTTTCCATCACGGATGGTGGTTTTTCATCGGAAACCAAGGCTTAGAATATTTACAATTAGGAAGGCTTAATCAGTTTATCTTATTCATCGGTTTACTGTTGTGGGTCGTTATACTATATAGAGCGATGAAGCCACATTTTAAAAAAAATAAGGATAAATGGAGTGTTGAAAGCCTTTTTTTGATCAGTGCGGCAACTATCGGTATAATGTATGTGTTCGGAATGTTCCCATTGGCGTGGATTTTAAAAAACTGGACGATAACCGATTTCTGGAGATGGTGGGTTGTTCATCTGTGGGTTGAAGGCACATTCGAATTTTTTGCCGTTACCGTTATAGGCTATTTTTTTCTTGCGCAGGGTCTAGTAAGGAGACAAACGATAGAAAATACCCTGCTTCTCGAAATATTGCTCATATTTTTGGGGGGTATTCTCGGAACGGGGCACCACTTTTATTTTGTTGGTGATGCTTCTATATGGATAGCCCTCGGGTCTATGTTCTCGTTTCTCGAGGTTATTCCGCTTCTGCTTTTAACGATGCAGGCCGTTTACGAAAAAAATATTCTAGTGAAGGCAGGCAAAGCATTTCCCCAAGATTTATCATTTAAATATTTAGAAGCTTCCACGTTTTGGAATTTTATAGGGGCTGGTGTTTTCGGGGCGCTGATAAATACGCCGTTGATGAACTACTACGAGCATGGCCAATATCTGACCATTAATCATGGGCATACCGCAATGTTCGGCGTTTTTGGTCTTTTAGGTATAGCGCTAAGCTATTATGTTCTCAGGATGACCGTGAAATCGTCTAAATGGGATGACAAAGCGGGCAGAATAGCTTTATGGTGCTTTAATATCGGCATGATCTTATGGGTAATTCTAAATTTTCTACCCGAAGGTTTTATGCAATTTTATGCTTCCATACAACACGGTTATTGGTATTCCAGGAGCATCTACTTTTATGATAAGACAAATTTATGGTTGTGGCTAAGAATACCCGGAGACATAGTCTTTTCGATAGGTGTTTTGATACTTTTCGTTGATATAACAAAAAAAGTTCTTCAATCTAAGAAATCAATAGATGGATAGAATAATTTAGAAAAGATTGTTGTTAGTCCCCCTGCGCCGCCTATCTGCGAATAACGAGATAGGCGGCGCTTTTGTTAAATCCTTTTGAAAATTAATTTTATAATTTGAAAAAAATAAATATTGAGATACAATCAAGAAGCACATTGGTGATTTGTTGTATTTTATCGCATGCAAATGCATATTTTATAAAGGTTTGTTAATTATATGAGAATATTTTAGAGGCTTGAGCAATGAGCAAAATAGATAATATATTTGAAAAATATAATATGACGAAAAAAGGGGTTGCAGGTGTAGGTAACCTTTTTTCGCGGCATAGTATAAGTCTTTTTCATAGGCTGACAAATTTTTCAAAAGCCGACTTAGACGGTATCGCCAAGATTAAAGATTGCATAGATAAAGATGTTGCATTTTCAATATCCTCTTCATTTTATGACTATATGATGACTATAGGGGACACTCGTAAAATTCTTCTTTCTAAACCCAAATTGCTTGAGCAGTTGAAACTTGCGCAATCTAATTACGTAAAACAATTATTTGCTTTAACCTATGACGAAAAATATTTTATAAATAGGATTGTCGTAGGTTTTGCGCATTATACCTATAAAATCCCGCTCTCTATTTATATTGGGGCTTACGGTTACTATAACGTGCTTATTACATCCACAGTGGTATCATGCTGTAAAAAGAAAGGAATAGGCTCTGATGAGTCGATAAAAATATTAAATGCTGTTCAAAAATTGCTTTTTGTAGATATTGCCCTTGCTACAGAGGCATATCATCAGAAAACTGTGGACAATTTACGCAAAATGGAGAATGATTCTATCGGTAGGCTTATAGTTCTCTCAGAATATAGGGACGAAGATACTGGTAATCATATTGCAAGGATGTCCCATTATTCCGGCATTATAGCGAAGGAACTAACCATGGACAATGTTTTTCAGGAAGAAATATTATATGCAGCGCCTATGCACGACATAGGCAAGATAGGGATACCGGATAATATTCTCTTGAAACCCGGACGGCTCACTAAGGATGAGTTTGAAATTATGAAATCCCATGCTGAAATGGGCTATAATGTACTAAAAAATTCAGAATCCCATGTGCTTCAAAATGGCGCAATGATTGCTCTTTCTCACCATGAAAATTTTGATGGCAGTGGGTATCCAAAGGGCTTAGCCGGTGAGCAAATTCCAATCATGGGCAGAATTTGCAAAATAGCAGATGTTTTTGACGCATTAATAAATAAAAGGATATACAAGGCTGCATATTCGACTGAAGAAACCCTAAGGATAATGAAAGATGAAATGAAACCCGGCAAATCCTTTGACCCGCAATGTTTTGGCGCTTTTTTGAAAGGTATAGATAAAATACTCCATATGAGACAAAAAATAGATTCAAAAAACTATTAATCCCTTGTTGCATGTTATGAATGGCCGCGTCTTGATCGTGAAAATGTCAATTCTTCTTGACATTTTATTCAACCGTGTGGTTTAATAAAAGGGTATTGAGGCAATGGGGTCTGCCTTAAGCAGTTTAATGAATAAATCAATATTTGCTTGTGCCTTAAAACCTGAGGCTAATGACTCCTATATTACATTTTCAGTGGCTCTTTAGTTTTTTAATGTAATGTTGGAGAGGAGTATTTAGTCTACGATGGACGTCTATATAAATTCAGCTGTTTTTCAGGTTTTTCAGGTTGTAACGGTTCTTGTTTTTTCTCCATTTATTGCCGGGTTTATTAGTAAAATGGAAGATATTTTCGAGGGAAAGAGGGGGCCATCGGTCTTTCAGCCCTATTATGATCTGCATAAACTTTTTCGTAAGGAAATATTAGTACCATCCGGTGCCTCGTTTATTTTTAAATTGACGCCGTTTGTTTCATTTATTTCGATGGTGCTGATTACCCTTCTTATTCCGGTTTTAACCGCATATCCGTTGCCCTTGGGATTCATGGGTGACATGCTCGTAGGAGCATTTCTTTTTTCTTTTTCATCGTTTTTTATAAATATTGCGGCGCTTGATCATAGCACTAGTTATGGGGGGTTGGGTTCGTCTCGTGCCACCCTTATTGCCATTCTTTCGGAACCTACGCTTATACTAGTCTTTGTGGGTGTTGCATTAATAGCTAGGTCTACTCTGCCTTACGTGATGCTGAACACTATAACATCGTCTTTGCCACTTTATTTTAGTCCGTCGCATTTTTTGATTATAGTCGCATTTTTTCTTTTATTTTTGGCAGATACCGATAGAAGACCGATTAATGCATCTACATCTGTAGAGATGAGTATGATCGAAGAGGCAAGAATATTGGAATACTCCGGTCCGTATTTAGCTTTTCTAAAATGGTCAGGCTATATGAAGCAATTTCTACTTCTGGTGATCTTTTTGAATGTGCTGGTTTTTCCATGGGGGCTATCCGTTGACCACAGTCCGATTAATCTAGTGATTGCCGTAGTCAGTCTCATAGTAAAAATGTTAGTTGTCGGGTTTATAGCAGCGGTTATAGATACCGCCATTTCAAGATTAAGATTCTTCAGATATCAGGAATATTTCGCCGCAGCATTTGTTTTAAGTGTTCTTGCGATAATGACATTTCAATATAAAGGTTTTTAAAATATTTTTTGAGGTAAAAATATGCTGGGATATACAATGCCTGTTTATGTCTATGTCTTGGAGGGACTTATAGTCGCACTAATCCTTCTGTCGTCTTTTGTGATGCTAAGTTCTAAATGGATATCTTTTTATATACATGCTTACAGTTTTCAATCATTTTTAATATTTATTCTAACATTAGTTCTAGGAATAGAAACGCAGAATATAAACCTCTATCTTGTTGCGTTTTTAACATTGATTGTCAGAACAATTATAGTGCCGTACATACTCCTAAGAATGATCAAAAAATTTAATATTAAAGAAGAGGTAAAGCTCAGTATAAAAATCCCGCTTTCTATTATTTCCGGATTGCTGCTAACAATTTTTGCTTATTTTTTGATATATAGATTGATCTCCCCATTTTCGCCAAAAATTGTTATTAATGCATCATCCATCGCACTGAGCCTAATCTTCATCGGTTTTTTTATGATTATTTCGAGGTTTACAACTATAACGCATATTCTTGGAATACTCGTTATAGAAAACGGAATATTTCTTTTATCCGTCGTAATAGTTCCTACTCTCCCGATAATTGTGGAATTAGTGGTTTTATTCGACATTTTGGTCACGCTTGTTGCAATGTTAATTTTGTCTATGTTCATGAAGGTAAAAACGGGTTCTTTTTCTACAACCATGCTAAATAGATTGGTAGGGTAATAAAATATGAAAATTTTTATTATTACATTCTTAATAATTCCATTATTTGTAGCGCTTAGTTCTTTTATAATAAAGAATAAAAGATTTTCAGAATATGCGAGTTTTGTATCCTCATTTTTGGAGCTAATCGGCGCATCAATTATTCTTTATTTTTCTATTAATATGAAGGTCATCACTCTCTTCAACGGTGCGATAGTCATAGATAGATTTAGCGCTTACATAATGCTTTTAGTCAGTATCGTATATTTTTTGTCGTCAATGCACGGCATATCATATATAAGGCTTGCAATGGAAGACGAACAAATGACGGATAAAGAATTTAATAGGTATTACCTATTTTTAAATCTTTTTGCTTTAACTATGCTTGTAGCTCCAATGATAAATAATATGGCAATTTACCTAATAGATATAGAACTTACAACAATAACGAGCGCCTTTTTGGTCATAACGGAGGTTACGGAAAAGTCAATAGAAGCGGCATGGAAGTACATACTTATTGTTTCATCCGGGCTTTCGCTTGCCCTTTTGGGTACCGTGCTCTTTTATCTCTCGGGGAATATTCCGGGTAGTGCGCATATTGTTTCATCGTTGGATTGGACTACCTTAAACTTAAATGCTGTTTATCTCAATAAAGATATAGTAATGTTTGCATTTATTTTAATGGTGATAGGACTAGGGACAAAGGTGGGATTATCGCCTATGCATACATGGCTTCCGGACGCCCATTCCGAAGCACCATCTCCAATTTCGAGTATGCTATCGGCATCCCTTTTAAACACGGCAATGTACGGCATAATGAGGTATTTTAGTATCACGGGAAGGGATATAGGGTTTAATTATCCTCAAACCATAATGGTTATCATCGGTCTTTTTACTATATTTACGGGTGTAATGGGAATTATAAATCAAAAGTCGACAAAAAGACTTTTTGCATATTCCAGTATTGAACACATGGGTATAATTAGTCTGGGCTTTGGTTTAGGGGGTATATTTGGTACCTTCGGTGCGCTTCTGCAGATGCTCAGTCACAGCCTCGCAAAACCTATTATGTTTTTTGGTTCGGGAAATTTATTGCACAAGTATAAAACGAAGGATATCAAAAAAATTAAGGGTGCATTTTATATTATGCCGAAGACATCCTTTCTATTTGCCGCCGGTGTGCTCGCGTTAATAGGAGCTCCCCCTTCGGTTACTTTTATAAGCGAATTTTTAATTATACTTCAAAGTTTAAAAAACGGTTACTATGTGGTCACAATCGTGCTTGTAAGTCTTTTAATCGCGGCATTTGTGAGTTTACTGTCGAAAGTTGGTTCAATCATCTTTGGGAAGAACGAGGACAATTTAAATATTGAAAAAGGTGATTTTGGGCTGACATCTATCTTGCCAATGGCATTACCACTTGTGGCATTGGTAATTTTAGGGCTTTACATACCAGAAAGTCTTCATCATTTATTAATGGGTATCACACATATTATTAATCGAATAGTATGAAAAGATAAAGAGGAATAAAGGTGCAAAAGAAATTTTTAGGGGATTATGAGTTTGATTGGGGTCCCGTCAGAAAAAATGTTAGCGAATCTATCTTGTATGAATTTTTGTCATCGGGAGAAGAGTTGCATAATATAAATATAACGCTCGGATATAAAAAGAGGCATGCGCAAGATGTTTTATCTAAAAAGGACAATTTATATGAACAAGTTCTGGTTACAGAGAGAATATCAGGGCTGAACGCCTTTAGCGCATCATTAAGCCTTTGCCTTAGCATCGAGAATTTCTTTGGGCTTACAGAAAAAATACATAAAAATCTGCAGCTTTTACGAATGTTTTTTGCGGAGCTTGAAAGGATTAGGAACCATATAGAAAATTTAGCTGAAATAGCTGAATCTACTTATATTCAAGTACCTTCGGCCTTATATTCCTATTATGCCGAGATGCTAAAGCAGTTGTCCTCAAAGTTCGTAAAATCCCGTTATTTAATGGGTATTAATATGGTGGGGGGTATTCGAAAGGGTTTATCTATGCAAGATATGGAATCGATTTTGAATTCAACTAAATTGGTCGTAAATAGTGTCCAGTGGATTATTGCAAAAAATATAGAAACAAAGTCGCACATAGATAGGTTGAAGACAACGGGAAAGGTGAATATAAAAACGGCAAAGCGTTTTTGCGCAAAAGGCGTAGTTGCAAAAAGTGTGGGCATAGCCTCAGATTTAAGGATTAAGGCACCATATCTTTTATATGGGGATATGAAGCTCGAAAATACGGTATACAATGATGGAGATGCCTATGCAAGATATATGGTTAGGATAGACGAAATTATACAATCGTTATCTATACTTGATTATTGCCTAATAATGCTCAAAAAAAATAAATTTAATAATTCCGTAGATTTTGAAATATACAAGAAAGCAAGCGATCTAACGCAGGGAAATAAGGGAAGAGGGCATGGTTTTGGTTATGTGGAATCTTCCGAAGGATCTATCTTATGTTATGTAAAAGATTTTAACGGCTATATTTTTAATAAGGTAAATTTACGATATCCATTCAAAAGTAATTATAATCTGTTTGCGAATAGTGTTAAAAACACGATGATGATGGACTTTAACGTTAACGAGACAAGCTATAACTTTTCAGTTGCAGCCGTCGATAAATAAAAAAAGTTAAAAGGGTACGATAATGGCTTTTTTCTGGACTTACAGCGGACTTAAATTTGGTATAAAATCAGTAAAATTTCCAAAAGAAAATGATTTTTACGACGGATTTATTTCATCAATTGCATTTAATGAGAAGAAATGTCTTAATTTTGGCAATTCGGTGGATACCGATGATGATCTAAAATGCAGGAAGTGTGAATCTGTTTGCCCTACTAAAGCGATTAGGTTAGATAAATTGTATGGGAATTTAAGTGATAAGACAAATGCGGATAAGCTGGTCGGGGCTATAGATATAAGCAAATGTATTTCTTGCGGACTATGCATAGATATTTGTAGCGACATCACTGAAGCGATAAATTATGGAATAGACTTTGCTTGTTCCGCGCCGTCGCTTCCCAGTGCGGACAAAAATAAAATATTTAAAAAATCTTTATTTGTAAAACATATAGATACAGGCTCCTGCGGGGCATGCGAGTCGGAAATTAGCGCGTTAAATAACCCGTATTATAATATGCATAGGCTCGGTATTTTTATGACGCCTAGTCCTAGGTTCGCAGATGTTTTGTTGGTTACAGGTACTTACACAAAAAAGATGTCCGATATTTTTTTTAATGTGTTAGATAACATTCCAAGGCCGAGATATGTAGTCCTAATTGGTGCTTGTTCATTGTCCGGGGGCATATTTGAAAAGAGTTTTCGGAGCGATAGTAAAGGATTATTATTCAACGATGAAGCCAAAAAGCTTTTTAAGGAGGATAATGTTGTCATATTACCACACTGTCCACCAAATCCATTTGAAATATTAAGTATATTATTGCAAATAAAAAAAGGTGATTTTAAATGAATTTAAGTTCGTTCCTTATAAATCCAATAAGTTGCTACTACCTATTCTTAGTCTTTGCCGTAGCTGGTATTTTGGTTGCATTTTTAGGTTTGATATCAAAAAAAATTAAGAATATTTTTGTTCTTTCAAATATTTTTTATATGACGGCTTCCCTATTTGCCGTTTTATTTGCGGTAATCGCGTTTTTTAAAGGCGAAGATTTTCTTAATCGGACGATTTATCTTGGTAGCTTCTTTCCTGCCGGTCGAGTAACATTGAGATTTGATACCCTCAGTGATTTTTTTATAATGTTCATATTTGGAGTATTTTTTTACATCTCATTGTATCAGATAAAGTATATTGACAGGTTGGGGGCAGGAGTAAATCGAGCATTGTTTGCCTTTTTGTACGGGATAATGCTTGCGAGTGTTTATTTTGTTATCATTGTCTTTAACGGTTTTATGTTTATGATTTTTTGGGAGATCATGGCCATCTCCTCGTTTTTCTTGGTAATGACTAAGCATTATATAAAAGGAACAACGAGGGCCGCATTTTTAATGGCTGTAATTACCGAAATCGGAGCAATGCTAATTATGCTCGGATTAATCATCTTATATTTATACTCGAATAATTTTGATCTTGATGCGTTAAAAAATGTGATAATACCGGGCTATGTAAAGGAGATGGTTTTTGTTCTATTCCTATTCGGATTTGGAGCGAAGATGGGTATTGTTCCGTTGCATATTTGGCTCCCCGAGGCTCACCCTGCATCACCTTCGGGAGTATCAGGGATTTTAAGTGGCGTACTTACATCTTGTGGTGTTTATGGAATAATGCGATTTGGACTCTACGTTTTGCATCCGGCTAGTACCGCGTTAATATTAGGAACTATTACGCTAATTATTGCCGCTTTCACAATGTTTTTTGGCGTACTGTATATGTCTCAAACCCATGATATTAAAGTTTTACTTTCATATTCCACCGTGGATAACATGGGACTTGTTTTAACGGGTATCGGTGCATCTTTGTATTATCAATACTACGGGCTATACGGACTTTCCGCTCTTGCTCTGGTTGCTTCGCTATATGCGCTCATAAACCACGCATTTTTTAAAAGTCTCTTGTTTATGGCATCCGGCAATATTGAATATGAGACAGGAAGCCATAATATGGATAATTTTGGTGGAATTTTAAAGAAGATGCCTATAACTGGCATACTTATGTTCATAGGGGTTCTTTCAGCCGCAGGCATCCCGCCGCTTAATGGGTTTGTATCGGAATGGCTTAATTTAGAAATGATCTTCTTGGGTTTTCATATAATCGACGTCTTGCCAAGAATACTTCTCTTCGGCGTGGGTGCTATTTTAGCGTTGAGTTCGGCAGTTGCAATATCCAATTATGTAAAATTATACGGATTAACCTTTCTAGGCTTGCCACGTTCAAATGAGGCTAAAAAGGTCAAAGAAGTTCCTATATCTATGAATATAGCATTGCTAATGCCGGTGCTGTTGAGCATCTCCCTTGCCGGTTTCATGTTTTTATACACACCCATTTTTTCTAGGGTATCAGAACTAATTTATCATGTAAATATTGATAAAAAAATTCTACACAATTATATTTTCATACCATATTACAGCTCTTTTTCGGCATCAAGTCCCGTATATTTATTCTTTGTGTCTATACTGCTTTTACTGATTCTCTATATTTTGTATAGGGTTATCGTAAGGCCTAGAAAACGCATAGTAGATTACGCTTGGACGGGGGGTAGAAATGTAGTAAATCCTCAAACCCAAGTTTCGACGCTCGGGTTTTCAAATGCCTTAAGAATAATGTTTAATATTGTTTATAGGCAAAGGCTTAGACTTTCGGATAGAAAAATTCACACACTATCTTATTATCACGGCGATGAATATTTAAGGCCGAATAGAAAAAATATATCCAACCCGTTTCCATATTCATCTTATTATCATAATTCGAGTGGTTACGGTTCATATATATTTCCACTTATTGAGTATTATTTATATCTTCCATTTATAAGGTTGTTCGAAAGGATAAGCTCTATTACAACGGAATTGATGCAAAACGGTTCTTTGAATCTCTATATTTTTTATATCTTTTTTGTTTTCATCGTGTCATTTTTTATAATTGTTTTAATACCGGTTTAAAATAAAAATATTAACTAATTCGTGTATAAACATCATGTTTGATACATATGTAAAAATTAAAACGGACTTATTGGAAAGTTTAGAAAGATTAGAAAGCGCAGCTACAGGCGAACATGCGGTGGTTGCGGCACGTTCGTTGTGTGTAAAGTTAAAAGCAGATGTTTTTTCATTAGTTGTTGTAGGACAATTTAAGAGGGGCAAAACTACATTCATTAATGCCTTGCTAGGAGAGGATCTTTTGCCGACGGCTGTTATCCCCCTTACTTCCATTATAACAATACTGGAATATGGGGATGAGTTACAAATTACAGCTTTTTTTAAGAACGGAACTGAAAAAAAAATTATACATAAAGATCTGCCCCTTTACATAACGGAAAAACATAACCCAAAAAACGAGAAAGGGGTGGAGCGTGTTAAGGTTGCTTATCCATCTCCATACCTAAAAAATGGTGTTCAAATTATAGATACGCCGGGTATTGCTTCAACTTACGAGCATAATACCCATACCACTTACGAGTATTTACCGCACGCTGATGCGGCTATATTTATAGTTGGGGTTGATCCGCCGCTTACACATGCCGAACTCCAGTTTTTACGTGATGTAAAAAATATGGTAGGCAAAATATTCTTTGTGCAAAGCAAAATTGATACCGTAAGCGAGGCAGACAGAGATGAGTCACTTGCATTTAGTAAAAAAGTAATAGAGGAAGAATCTAATGTTAGTGATGTTATAATTTATCCTCTATCGGGCAAAGATGCGTTAAAGGGCAAAAAGGAAGGCGATTCTCAAAAGATAAAAAGAAGCGGTTTATTTAGTTTTGAACAGTCGCTTGAACAATTTCTTGTCAATGAGAAAGGTGAAGTTTTAGTCAAATCGGTGACCGAAAAGACAAATAATCTTGTCAATGAGGAGATGCTTTTTGCCGAACTTGAGGAAAAATCGGTCAATCTTCCCCTTGATAAATTAGAAAAAAATATTGCAACCTTTCAAAATTTTATTTGTGATATTAATCAGGAAAAGGTAGATAGCGAAAGACTTCTTGCAGAGGAGGTTAAATCCCTAAAAAAAGATATACTTGGGGCAGATATAGAAAAATTAAAGCAAGAAAAGACCAAATTTCTCTTGTCACAGGTTGAATCATTTACGAAGGAGCACGGATCGGAGGGAAATGCAAAATTTAACGAACTTATCGGCAAGCTTATTGATACTCAAATAAGGAATATATTTGGTTCTTGGAGGACTGAGGAAGAAAAGATTCTATCAAAACATCTTGAGGCAATATTTAAACGGTTCATGCATCGCATGAACAAAATCCTTGAACAAATTATTCACTCATCAACCGAACTATTCGGAATATCTTATCGGCAAATACAGATGCGGGAAACATTACCGCCACAAATTGAATTTAGGTTTCAAACGGTGGATGAGCCGGGTATGTTGAGTGTTACCCTGGATTTAATGAAAAAAGCGTTGCCAAAGGCATTGGCACATAAATTAATCCTAAAGGAAGCAAGAGAAAAGTCGAGGATGCTCGTTGATATGCATTGCGGCAAGGCAAATTATGATTTTTCTATGCGCATGGAACAACTAAGGCGAAATTATCGTTTGAGTGTTATAGATGCCGTAGAAGCTGTGCAGAGCAATGTTTTGAAGGCACTAGATGCGGGCATAGCATCCAAACGAAATACTGCCGTTAAGGCGACAACCCTCGAGGATCTTATTCACAATAGAATTAAAATCTTGAAAGAAATAAAGGAATCCTTGCAAGTATGAACGTTGTGGCATTTTAGATATTGATGTCGTAATCGGTGTTCAGTTTATAACTATTGTAAATAGATTCGACCTCTTTATGTGTCAAGCATCTTTTTAGTTTAACAGATCTTGCCTTGATAATATTAAGAATGTCTTTAGCCTCATCGTTTGTTACCTGGCATCCAATTTTATGCAGTTCGTGTTTAACTATAGAAGAACCGCTGTGTTTTCCTATCATTAATTTTCTTTTTGCCCCGACATATTCAGGGGGAAACGCTTCATAATTTATCGGATTTTTCAATATTCCATCGGTGTGAATGCCTGCTTCGTGATAAAATATGTTCTTACCAAAGATCGGTTTAGGCAATGGGATAGGCCGTTTTGTTATTTTTGCTATAAATTCAGCCAGTTTTTTCGCTTTAATTAGATTAAAATTAATTTTTTCGTTTTCAATAAAGTTTAAATATGAAACTACCTCCTCAAGAGCGCAATTTCCCGCTCTTTCGCCAATGCCGGAGACACTGCCTGACAAAGAACTGGCTCCGGCTTGTAAGGCTGCAACAGAATTTGCGGAAGCCATACCAAAATCGTTATGAGTATGAATTTCAATTAATATATCTTTAAATAATGACGTTAATTTTTTTATATTTTTAAATGTCTTTAAGGGGTTCAGTACCCCGACCGTATCTGAATACCTATACTTATAGGCACCTTCTTCTTTCGCTATTTTTATTATTTCGATAATCATATCCTCATCTGCCCGTGAAGAGTCCTCACCGCCCACTGAATATTTTATACCTTCTCTGTTTAATATCCTAAGAATATTTATCAGATGTGTCCTAACATATTTACAATCTTTTTTTAGCTTGTATTTCATTTGAATTTGAGAAATTGGAATAGAAACGTGGACAACCTTGAGCCCTATATCAAGCGATGCATAAATATCCTCCAATTTTGCTCGGTTCCAACCGACTATTTTTGCCCTAAGACCTAATTCATTAATATGTTTAATTACTTTTTTTTCATTATCTCCCATTACGGGGATGCCGGCTTCAATCTCGTCCACCCCAATTTTATCAAGCATTTTTGCAATCAGTAACTTTTCCGATATTGAAAAAACAATTCCTGCAGTCTGCTCTCCGTCCCTCAATGTTGTATCATTAATGATAATCTTCTTCATATATTTATAAAATGCATATTCCATGCCACACTGCATAAGCAACGCATTGAGTTATTATGCGATTTCACCGTCATATTTTATAATCAATATTCTAAAAATTAATAAGTATTGCCATAAATTTAATCATATGTGATTAAAAATTGAGCAAGTAGTAGATTAAAATAATTCTATCAAAAGCAGTAAGTCCCTATGTAATACCGTAAATTAATGATATAAGAATTGTGGCACGGTTATTGCTATATATATATAAATAATAAATAAGATTTTATGGGAGAGTTTAAGATTTAATACATTTAAAAGTTATCGAATTAAACATTAATAAACAAAAGCGCAATTGGGCGCTGACGGCAATGACGCCATCGTTAATCGGATTTGTAATATTATCCCTTTAATTATGGCGTTTTTATATTTTAATAAAACTATTTATTTGGAGGTAAAAAAATGAGACAAGTAGCTATTTACGGTAAGGGTGGAATCGGAAAGTCCACGACAACTCAAAATACTTTGGCCGCGCTTGCAGAGCTTGACAACAAAATAATGCTTGTGGGATGCGACCCTAAGGCAGATTCCACAAGGTTACTTCTAGGCGGAAAAGGACAAGAAACGGTTTTAAATTCTGTTAGAGAATCCGGACAGGAAAATGTTACGGAAGAAGATGTTTTTAGAATTGGTTTTGGTGGCATAAGATGCGTTGAATCCGGAGGACCGGAGCCGGGTGTCGGGTGCGCAGGAAGGGGTATTATTACATCTATCACTACGCTTGAACAGTTAGGTTCCTACGAAAGAGAACTGGATTATGTTTTTTACGATGTATTGGGTGATGTTGTGTGCGGCGGATTTGCAATGCCGATAAGAGAAGGCTACGCGAAGGAGATATACATAGTTTGTTCGGGAGAGCTTATGGCGTTGTATGCCGCAAACAACATATGCAAGGGCGTGCTTAAATTTGCAAATTCCGGAGGGGTTAGAATAGGCGGGATCATTTGTAATTCAAGGAATGTAGACAACGAAAGAGATATGGTCGAAGCATTTGCCAAAAAAATTGGCACCCAGATGATACATTTCATTCCAAGGGATAATGTGGTTCAAAGGGCCGAAATAAAAAGGCAGACTGTCATTGAGTATGATAAAGATTGTTCTCAAGCCGATATTTATAGACAGCTTGCGCAAAATATTGAGGAAAATGAGATGTTCGTGATACCAAAGCCCATGACTATGCAAGAGCTAGAAGATCATATGATGAAGTATGGTTTTATGGAAGAATACGAAAGAACGACGAATGAAAAAGTAGCAGTATTGGCGTAATATAGGTTATTGTCCGAGATTGATGAAGATTAATAGAAAATGACGCGACTGGTTTTCAATAAAATAATATTGATGTGCGTTTATCAGGTGACTATGCATGAATATAACTGACTTTAAAAAAGACAAGAAAGACTTGCCGCAAAGCATTAGGGCGGACATTATATCCGGCGTTGAAAGACATCCATGCTTTAATAAAGGAGCGGCTATGAGTTATGGCAGGGTTCATCTGCCTATTGCTAAGACTTGTAATATTTCCTGCAACTATTGCCATAGAGATTATGACTGTCCCAATGAGTCGAGGCCGGGTGTAACGTCAAGCTTAATTGCCCCCGAAGATGCTGTAGCTCGAATATATCAGGTCAAGAAATTCTTTAACAATGTAAGCGTTGCCGCCATAGCAGGTCCGGGTGATAGCTTGTCTGATCCGGATGATACGATGAAAGCATTTGGGTTTATTACTGAAGAATTTCCGGATATTATGCTATGTATGAGCACCAACGGCTTAAATTTAGCGGATAATTTAGATGAACTTGAAGACAGGGGTGTTAATTTTATAACTGTAACCCTTAATGCGATAGATATTTCTGTTGCTGATAAAATTTATAGATATGTGAACTACAAAGATGTCGTGTATACCGGAAAAGATGCAGCGGAGCTGTTGTTGGATATGCAGATAAGGGGCATAGCTAAGGCTGTAAAAAAAGGATTTACCATAAAAATAAATTCTGTTCTTATACCGGGCATAAATGATTTTCATATAAAAGATATTTCAGAAACGGTAAAAAAGCTTGGCGTGTACTTATTTAATGTAATGCCTATGATACCAGCAGAAAAATCTTATTTCTATAAAACAGGCGTAGAAGGCGCCGGTAGAAAGGATGTTATTGATATTACGAGCGGACTTGAAGGCATAAACATCATGGATCATTGCAGGCAGTGTCGCTCAGATGCTGCGGGGCTATTAGACGGTGACTTAAGTAAAAAACTAAGCGAAGCGGAGGAGGGTTCAATATGCAAAAAGATACCGTGTTAGGATGCAAACTTTCAAAGAGCATTAGTTTTTCTCAAGATGAAGAGCTTTATATAGCAACTAGTGATACAAAAATCAAGATGAAAGAGGATTATGCCCCGTTTGTAGACAAAATTTTAGCTGAAATTCCGTATGCACCGCACAATATTTTAGACCTTGGTTGCGGTCCCGGTTACATAGCTAGAAGAATCAACGATGTATTGCCTGATTCAACCGTGATTGGAATAGACAAATCTCCTACTATGATAAATCACGCGGTTAAGGTTTTTAAAAAAAGATTAAAAATGGATTGCGTTGTAAATTTAAATCCTGCGCATGAGATCAACAATGCGGCATTTACAATGTTAAGGAATGAGTTTAATTATTCAAATGATTATAATTTTGGGCTCAAGTACATGGTTGCCGATAGCACGAGGCTTCCTTTCGGTAGCTTCAGTTTCGATCTAATCATGCTTAAAGGAACGTTCAAATGCCTAGATGACAAACTTAATTCCCTAATAGAGATGTATAGGGTTCTGAGCCGCGGCGGAGAAATTCTAATATATGAGTTCAGAAAGGATATTCCGGATGATGAGTTTACTGCACTCACAAAGCATATGAGCCCTCAAAAGGTTAAATCGTTAAAACGAAAATTGAACTGCTCTTTGGATATATTGGAATATAAGAAATATTTATCTGAAGCTGGATTGACAGATATTTCTAGCATAGAACCGGATGGAATAGATATAAAGATAAGAATCTTTAAAAATTATCAATAGGGAGGAAAAATACGACAATGGGCATTATGGATGGATTTAATGGCGACATCAATAATTATATCAGTGCACCTCGTCGTTCAGGCGGCAGATGGGTCCCGCATTTTTTAATAGAATTCGACAAGGAAAATTGCATATCCTGCGGCAGGTGTATCAAGGTTTGCCCAGGCGGTGTATATACCCTTGAAGATGCTGGGGATAAAATGACAGTTAGGATAGAGAGTATGGATGACTGTATCGGCGATATGTCTTGCGAAAAAGTTTGTCCAAAGAATAAGACCATGCATTTACACAAATTTGCACCGTTGACAAATATAACGTAATGAATAACCTAATCATTTTATACTATGTAACCATTAACCAATGTAAAGATAAAGGAGTTTGAGATGGCTGTGAACTTTAAAAAAAATAAAGAGATAGTAGATGAGATTCTTGATATTTATTCAGAGAAGGCAAAGAAAAATAGAAAAGACCATTTTGGTATAAATAACAAAGAAGATTGTGGGAGTTGTGTAGCAAAATCTAATGTTAAATCCCTGCCGGGTGTAATGACCCCTAGGGGGTGTGCATATGCCGGCGCTAAGGGAGTAGTCTGGGGACCGGTAAAGGATGTTATTAATATAAGCCACGGTCCAATAGGATGCGGTATGTACAGTTGGGGCACAAGGAGAAATTTGGCAAATGGCGAGATAGGCGTTGAAAGCTTCGTGCCATTCCAATTTACTACGGATTTTAGGGAAAGAGATATAGTGTTCGGTGGAGATAAAAAATTGGAGCAGGCAATTAAAGAGCTTCACGAACTCTTCCCCACGGCGAAAGGTATTGTTGTAGAATCGGAATGCCCTATAGGTTTAATAGGCGATGATATAGAGGCAGTTGCTAAAAAGATGTCTGATGAGTTAAATATTCCCATTATTCCTGTAAGATGCGAGGGGTTTAGGGGGGTAAGCCAGTCCCTAGGACATCATATAGCAAATGATTCAATAAGGGATTTTGTGGTTGGTAAGGGCGAAGTAGATGAAAGTAAAAAGACGCCGTATGATGTTGCGATACTAGGTGATTATAACATAGGCGGCGATGTTTGGGCATCAATGAAGATTTTTGAAGATATGGGTCTAAATGTAGTGGCTCACTGGTCAGGTGACGGTTCAATAGAAGAAATGAAAATAACTCACAGGGCGAACTACATGCTCCTGCATTGCTATAGGTCAATGAATTATATCGCAAGTCATTTTGAGAAAACCTATGGAATCCCATGGATAGAATATAATTTTTTTGGTCCTACTAAGATAAAAGAAAGTATCAGAAAAATAGCAAAATTATTTGACGGACATATTCAGGAAAAATCCGAAGAGTTAATTAAAACATATGAACTTAAGATGCAGGATGTTATTGATAAATACAGGCCGAGATTAGAGGGTAAAAAAGTTATGATTCTAGTCGGCGGACTAAGGCCTCGTCATATAGTCGGCGCGTATGAAGATTTAGGTATGGAGGTTGTATCTACGTCGTATGAATTTGCCCATAGTGATGATTACGAAAGGACAACGAAAGAGTTATCCGAGGGTACTATTATCGCTGATGACCTTAATGAATATGAATTTGTTGAGCTTGCAAATAAGCTTAAACCTGATTTAGTAGCATCAGGAATAAAGGAAAAATATGTTTTTCAAAAAATGGGTGTACCGTTCAGGCAGATGCATTCATGGGACTACTCCGGACCGTATCATGGCTACGACGGCTTTGAGATATTTGCAAGGGATATGGACTTAGCAATAAATAGCCCATCATGGAAATTGGTTAAGCCGCTATGGAAGAGATAAATAAAACTAACTATAATACGGAGGTCTGATTGTGGAAAAAAAAGAGATAAAAAAAATAAAAGACTGGATGAATACAGAGGAATATAAAGAGAAGAATTTTAATAGAAAGGCTATCGTAATAAATCCAGCAAGGGCGTGTCAGCCACTTGGCGCAGTGTTGTGCGCTGCGGGATTCGAAGACACCATGCCGTTTGTTCATGGTTCGCACGGATGCGTTGCATATTACAGAAATAATTTATCGCGTCATTTTAGGGAGCCGATTGCGGCAGTATGCACATCCTTAACGGAGGATGGGGCGGTTTTCGGGGGACAGGCAAACGGATTTGAGGGCTTCAAAAATGCCACTGCGTTATATAAACCAAAAATGTTTGCCGTTTCTACTACATGTATGGCTGAAGTTATAGGGGATGATTTGGGTTCAATAGTGGGGGGGGCTAGAGAGAAAGGTTATTTGCCTGAGGAAATATTAGCGCCATATGCCAATACACCAAGCTTTGCAGGTTCTCATCTTGAGGGCTACGATAGTATGCTTAACGCAATCATAACAACCCTTGGTAAAAAATCAGATGCAGTAGATATAGATACAATAAATATAATACCGGGATTTGAGACAACTATAGGTAATATTAACGAAATCAAAAGAATCCTTAATGTTTTTGGAATAAAATATATAGTGTTAGCTGACTATTCCAATGCGCTGGATTATCCACTAAATGGCGAGTATAAGCTTTATCCGGATGGTACCACAAAACTGAAGGATGTTGAGCATTGCGTAAATAACAGAGCCACGATTTCTCTTCAGAAATTTTCGACAAAGAAGACCATTGCAACGCTATCCGAAAAATTCGGACAAGAGACTATGGTTGTAAAAAGTCCGATCGGAATTAATTATACTGATAAGTTTATAATGACTGTTTCTGAAATTACCGGCAAGGAAATTCCTAAAGAACTTGAGGATGACAGGGGCAGGGCGATAGACTCTATGACGGATGCCCAGCAGTATATCCACGGTAAAAAATTTGCAATATTTGGCGATCCGGATATGCTTACAGGACTAACAAGTTATCTTCTTGAGATGGGCGGAATTCCAAAATATGTATTATGTTCCAATGGCACAGGAGAATTTAAAAAAGGCATTGAAGAACTGTTTAGCGAATATTCAGAAAATGATTGTGAGGTTCATATAGACAAAGATTTATGGCATCTAAGATCGCTAATAATGACGGATCATGTTGATATGCTCATAGGGCCGTCTCATGGTAAATTTGCTGCAAGAGACGCAAAAATCCCCCATATAAGGGTGGGTTATCCTATATTTGACAGGGTAAATATTCATAGGTACCCCTTGTACGGATATAGCGGGGTTATTAATTTAACCACATGGATTGTTAATAAATTTATAGATATTGTTGATGATACTAGTGATGATGCTCATTTTGAACTCATGAGATAGATTTGCACTATTGGCTATAGTTAGTACAAAAACCTAACCAAATCATATTAAAGGAGGCGATACAATGCGTTTAACGGCAAAAGAAGAATACTTTGACGAACCTACATGTGAACATAACAACGTTAAGAAGGAGCAAAAATCTTGTAAAAGCGCAACGCCAGGGTCTTCTACTGGCGGATGCGCGCTTGACGGTGCATATATTGTTCTGAGCCCGATAAAAGACGCATTAAACATAGTGCATGCCCCCATAAACTGCCTCGGTAACAACTATAATCAAAGGACATCAATTGTTACCGAGAGCGAAGAATATTACATGTACGGCATTACAACCGCTATAAATGAAAATGACCTCATATTTGGTGCAGAAAATAAATTAATGCAGGGTGTGATATATGCTTATAATAGGTTTAAGCCAAAGGGTATATTTATCTATAACACGTGCGTGCCTGCACTGACGGGTGAGGATATAGAAGGTATATCAAAAACACTTAGTTCTAGGTTAAAAATACCCGTAATGCCGGTGCTTTCCCAAGGATTCTCAGGGAATAAAAATTTAGGAAACAAGATAGCAGGTGATGTTATTTTTACTTATTTGATAGGAAGAAAGGAACCGGGAGTAGATATATTACCAAATTATAATATTAATTTAATAGGTGAATATAATATCAAAGGGGAACTTTTTTTGATAAAAAAAGCATTACAATCTATCGGTATAAATGTTCTTTCCACCATTACCGGAGATTCAACGATAGAAGAGATTATGTATTCACATAAGGCGGGGCTCAATGTGGTCATATGTTCCAAGGCGTTGGTATATCTGGCAAGAAAGATGAAGGAAAAATATGGAATTCCGTATATTGAAGAGTCCTTTTTCGGCATGTCGTCTACCAATAAAGCGATTATGGATATAGTAGATTCAATCGGAGATAATAAGCTCGTCAAAAGAGCAAAGGATTATATTAAAGTCAGAACAAAAAATACTACGGAAAACATTACCGAATATAAAGAATTGTTATTGGGCAAAAGGGTTTTACTATACACTGGTGGCGTTAAAAGCTGGTCTTTGATATCTGCCTTAAACGATATAGGAATGAAGGTGATAGCTACAGGTATAAAAAAAAGTACGGACGAAGATAAGTCCAGAATAAGAGAAGCTGACGAAAACGGCAATATAATAATGCTTAGCAATGGCAGTCCCGTTAATCTGATTAAGATAGCTAGAGAGGAACGGATTGATATAATACTTGCAGGTGGCAGGAATCAATATACCGCGATAAAGTCGCTAATTCCATTTTTAGATGTAAACCAAGAAAGGCTAAACCCTTATACATCTTACGAAGGTATGGAATTTTTAGCAAAACAGATTTACTTTGAAATTAAAAATCCTTTATTTAAACTGTTAAGAGGGTCAAATAAAAACTTATGATGAATTTAGCTAGGGATATAGAAATTAACCCGTTAAAGGCAAGCCCGTCACTGGGCGCGGCTATCTTCTTTCTCGGGTTAAAAAACGCAGTGGTTCTTGTCCATGGAGCCGTTGGTTGCGCGAGTTTTGACAAGGTAACGTTAACGAAACATTTTCACGAAAATATCCCGATAGTTACAACAGCCCTAAATGAATATGGGGCTATTTTAGGGGGAAGCGATTTTTTAGTGTCCGGAATTAAAAACATCTATGAAACAATGAAGCCTGATTTCATCGGCGTAACATCGTCGGGATTAACAGAGACAAACGGAGAGGATGCAGGCAGTATTATAAGAAACTTCAGGGAAGAGCTGAAAGTGCCATTTCCAAGGGTGATTTATGCGAACACGCCAGATTATAGAGGATGCCTTGAAGATGGCTATAAACAGGGAATGTTAGCATTGTTAACTGACTTTTCAAATAAGGCTGCGGATAAAGTAGCAAAGAAGCAAAAGGAATCTAAAAAGAGCATAAACATTTTTTGTCCGATATCATTTACGCCGCAAGATTTTTTAGAATTAAGGGAGGTTGTAGATTATTTCGGTTTGCGCCCCATTATGATACCAGATCTAGGTCTTTCGTTAGACGGACACCTAGATGAAACGGGATATACGCAGACCACATCTGACGGACTTGCCGTCAAAGATATGGAAAACATTTGCAATAGCGAATTCAATATTGTTATAGGTTTGAGTATTAAGGGTATAACGAATACTGTAATTGAGGTTACCGGACTAAAGACATATTATTTTTCAAATATATGCGGACTTAAGAATAGTGATAAATTTTTCGATCTTCTTGCAAGATTGACAGGTATGGAGATTCCTGAAAAATATAAAAGACAAAGAATGCAACTTATGGATTCTTATTTAGATACGCATTTCTATTTTTTAGGGAAAGATATAGCAATGGCGCTTGGAGTAGATCTCTTAGATTCTTTTTCAACTATTTATTCGGAATTGGGTGTAAATTTAAAGGTTGGAATATCGACAAAATCTATTGATGATATTAAAAGCAGATTCTTAAATTTTTGTGAAGGCGATTTAGATGTGTTGAATGACAATGGGAATATAGACCTAATTGTTTCTAATTCGAATGCAAAATTTTATGCTGAAAAATTAGGCATTCCCTTGTTAAGAGCGGGCTTCCCGTTAACCGACAAAATAGGATACAGCTTCAAGCACTATATACTTTACAATGGCGCCATAAACCTCGCCATTGAAAGTGCAAATTTGTTAAATGATTAATAACAAACTAAATAAAGTTAATTAGACCGGTTATTTAAACAACATTAAGGAGGCGATTTAAATGAAAGTAGGTTTTGCTACGACTGATAATATTTTAATCAATGACCACTTTGGATGGGCTAAAAATTTTGCAGTGTATGAGATAAATGCAGACGGTTTCACATTTTTAGAAACTAGGCGCTTTAAGGAAGAGACTGAAGAACTAGACAAGATTAACAAAAAGATTGCGGGTTTAAAAGATTTAAAGATTATCTTCATAAAAAGCATTGGTGGAATGGCAGCTGCGCGCGTTGTGAAAGCAGGTATTCATCCAATTAAATCAAAACCTGATGATACGATAGAGAAGACTATGCAAAACCTAAAAACAGTATTATCCAATAATCCTCCTCCATGGCTGAAAAAGATTATTTTCAAAGAAAATGCAGATGTTGCAAGCATGGCTTAGGTTTTTTGATGCAAATGGCATTAAATTTGCATCAAAATCTAATAACGCAATTGTTTTTATCTCATAAAAATAACATTTAATCTGATTATGAACTTATGACAAATGAAAAAGGCTTAAATTTAGACATAAAAGTCTTGGTTGTCGATGATATGCAAGACAGAAGAGAAGAGCTTAAGGTTATTTTAAATTCAATCACAACCAATATCTGCGAAGCAGATAACGGCGCATCCGGGGTTGCGGCGGCTAAAGAATTAAAACCGGATATCATTTTTATGGATATAAAGATGCCTTTGCTAGACGGGATTAGTGCTTGCAAAAAGATTATGACATCAAATCCCGTTCCTATAATCTTTTTAACGGCTGGTGGCGCTAAGGATTATGGTAAATATTCAGAAGCGTTAAAAGACTCAGGGGCATTTTCTTATATAACGAAACCGGCCAGAAAGAGTGAGGTTTTGGCTCAAACAATAATCGCAATTGAAAATTTTAAGAGATTTCAGGATATCAAAAGAGACAATGAAAGCCTAAGACAGTATATTGAGGATAGAAAGTTGATTTACAAGGCGAAAAATATATTGATGGATAAAGAAAATATCCCTGAAAAAGAGGCACACAAAAGGCTTCAACGATTAAGTATGAGTAGCGGACGTTCGCTGAGCGATATTGCGAAGGCTATCATTTTAACAAGTTCTATATAATATAACACAATAAAAAGGAGACGGTTCATGGAAATGGTAAGAGCGATTATTAGACCCGAAAGAGAAAAAGATGTCCTTGATGCTTTGGAAGAAAACGGATTTGTTTCGGTTACAAAAATGCATGTTTTTGGAAGGGGAAAACAGAAAGGGATTAAGGTCGGCGAGGTAGTTTATGATGAATTGCCTAAATTGGAACTTATGATTGTTGTGAAAAAAGAAAGTGCAAGCAGAGTATGTGATATCATCCAAGAAAAGGCTGTTACCGGACATATTGGTGACGGCAAGATATTCGTGATACCAGTTTCAAATGTTTATACGGTAAGAACAGGAGCCGAAGGTCTGTAATGAAGTATTATTTTATATAAATCACATTATTAATGAGGGTTTTTATGGAGCCAAAATTAGAAGAAAGTGTTGTTGAAATTATTGCAATAGTAAGAAGACATAAAATTCAGGACACAAAAAATGCTTTGGATAAAGAAGGATTTAATCAGATGACCTTTTACTCTGTTCACGGTAGGGGAAGGCAAAAGGGTGCTGGAGGGTTAGCGAATGAACTTGACCCGGGGCTAAATCTAATTAACAGTAGAGCTGATATTGCCGATAACGATTACAGTTTTTTACCTAAAAGAATGATGTCGTTAGTAGTTGTTAAAAGTGAAACCGATCATGTTGTAAAAATTATAACGGAGGTCAATAAAACCGGTCATTACGGTGACGGAAAAATATTTGTAATGCCCGTGCGACTGGTCGAAAGAATAAGGACGGCCGAGGAAGGGCTTTATGCTATAAACTAATCGCTGTATGTTCAAGAGAGATGAGCTTATTCTTAAGCGATAGGCCTGCGGCTGAATAACCACCCAATTTATTGTTTGAATAAATTATTCTGTGGCACGGCAAGATAATGGGTGTTCTATTTATTGATAGGGCACTCGCGCAGGCTCTAGAGTATCTTGCGCTAAAGCCCGCCTTTAACGCAAGATACTTATACGATAAAGTCTCTCCATATTTAACGGCACGTAGGGCAATGAGTATTTTTTTAGTAAAATTAGAATAAGAAACAAAATCAACTGGTATCTTGCTAAAATTGACGATTTTACCGGAGAAATAATCGTCAATAAGGTTTACCAAAGAATAAAGATGCCCTAACCGATCATAGTCGCCAGCACACAAGAAGACAACAGTCCCGCTATTTTGCCTTGTTCGCCTATCTTGTTCACAGCTATTTATCCTTATTCCTTCAATATAGCTCTCCGATACTTCTATATCCAAGTTAATAATTTTTGCCTTAAAATTGAATATATATGTCAAGGTGTCTTTTTTTGCTTCTGTTCGGATATTTCAGGTTTGCAAGAACATGCAGTTGAGGTGGGTGATGCATCCTTCGGCTTTGCTTCCTGCTCACCCTTTGCTTTCTTTGAATCTGAATTGGCATAATCGGTTTTATACCAGCCCGAACCCTTCAAAATAAAACTTGAGTTCGATATAAGTTTGTCTAATTTTCCACCACATTTAGGGCAAGTTTTCAAAGGTTCTTCATTGATACCCTGAATTACCTCTATGTAATTATTGCAGTCCTCGCATTTATACTCTCTGATGGGCATTTGCTAACCTCCGTAAATTTATTTTTAAAATTATTGACATAGCCGACTGCATATATCATACTGTATTATAGCATATAATATGTGCTTAATAAAGTAGTGTTGGTGTAAGTCAATGGGTGTATTTAACCTAAATTTTATTAAAAAACAAAGCAAGTTATGGAAGGTATAAAAACATTAGATTATTTTAGATCTTTAAGCGATAGTGCTTTTAATGATGTCAAAGTTTTATTTAGGGAAGAACATTATGCAATAGGTGAAAATATTTTTATAGAGGGAGATAAATCTAAGGGAATATATTTTGTTGCAGAAGGAACAATTAAGGTCTACAAGTCGTCTAAGGACGGCAAAGAACAGATACTTAAGCTTATTTATGAGGGAGATTCTTTCAATGATGTTACGGTATTTGCAAGCGATATGAATCCGGCTTCTGCGGACGCCGTCACGTCGGTAAAATTATACTTGTTGTCCCGTAAAAATATGATTGACTTAATCTATAAATATCCAGAGGTGTCATTAAACATAATAAACAGCATGACACATAAACTTATATATTTAACAAACAGGATAGAAGATCTTTCGTTAAGGCGTACGCAGGGAAGGATTGCCAAGATAACCCTTCTTTTTGAGGGCAAGAAAATAAGCCAGAAGATGATTGCCGACATTGCGGGAACAGCAAGGGAGGTTGTTTCGAGGACGTTAAAGGATTTTGTGTCTAAAAATGTTATTAGGATAGATAAGAGAAGTATAGTTATATTAGATAAGCAAAAATTAAAAGATTTAGGTGATAATTAATTATCAGAGTAAATGCGTATTATAAGCGGATCACTAAAAGGAAGAAAAATCCCCAATGTGTACAAAGTTAAAAATGTTTCGCCATCGTCAGGTCTCTTAAAGGGTGCGCTATTCGATATAATAGGAGCGAATATAGACGGCAGGGTTTTTTGCGATTTATACGCTGGTTCTGGCAACGTGGGATTTGAAGCACTTTCGCGCGGGGCGTCTTTTTGCATTTTTGTTGAAAAACTCCCAGGTTTAACTTTTGCCATAGCGGAGCTTTCAAAAAAATTCCGTGTTGAAAAAAAGATTAAGATCATAAGAGAAGATGCAATAAAAGCATTAGAAATTGGGCTTCTTAAAGAATATAATCCTGAGTATATATTTATTGATCCTCCCTATAATTCAGGACTTTGTGAGAAGACAATTAATTGTCTTCTCACATCTCTGCATTATGAACATGAAAATACCGTTATAGTCCAGCATGACAGAAGAGAGATCCTACCAAAAGAATGTCATTCCTATGAACTGACAAAGGAAAAAAAACATGGCAGATCTATTCTCTCTTTTTATTCTCATTTCCCTCTATAGCGTATCCATTTTCTGTGAATAGCCCCTCAACATGACCGAGTTAACGATTACAAATATATCTGAAAGCGCCATCGCCGCCCCGGCGGCCGCAGGTGGTAAAAGCCAGCCTGTAAAATGATAAAAAACTCCAGCTGCAAATGGAATACCAATTCCGTTAAATACAAATGCCCAAAAAAGATTCTGTTTGACCTTGCTGAGGGTTTTTTTGCCGAGAGCCACGCTTTTATAGGCATCCATAATATTGCTTTTAACCAATATTATGTCTCCGGTTTCCCTTGCTACATCAGTCCCGCTACCTATAGCTATGCCTACATCCGCATAAGCAAGAGCAGGCGCATCATTTATGCCGTCGCCAACCATAGCGACCTTTAATCCAATATTTTTTAATTTTTTTATTTCGTTAAGTTTACCCTGCGGCAAAACATTTGCAATAACATTTTTATCCTCTATTCCTACTTGGGCCGCGACATTTATAGCAGAATTAGCATTATCTCCCGTTAAAAGATATGGAGTAATTTTCATAGATTTCAGTTTTTTTATAGTTTTTTTCGCTTCTTGCTTAATTTTGTCTGCCAATGTGAGAATACCTATTATTTCGGAATTTACTGAAACACCGATGACGGTCTTCCCCTCCTTCGCGTACTGTTCTTCCGGTTTGTCAAATTTAGTCAAATCTATATTTTCGGATTCAAAAAGTCCTCTCTTGCCTATTAGAACCTTTTTGCCATCGTAATTCATACTGATACCCAGTCCGCTAATTTCATTGTAATCTTTTGGTTCGGCTTCATCACTACCAGGTTTTCCCTTGTCGTGTTTTTTATAGGATTCTTTATATTTATTTACTATTGCAGTTGCAATAGGGTGAGAGGATAAGCTCTCGCCGTAAGCCGCCATTCTTAAAATCTCATCTGTCGAAAGGCTACCTAATGGAATTATATCATTCACTTCTGGTTTTCCGTGTGTGATAGTGCCGGTTTTATCGAAAACGATAGCATTTATTCTTGCGATTTCTTCCAAGCCGGACGCCTTTTTTATTAGTATTCCCTTTTCAAGTCCTATAGAGCTTCCAATCATAAGAGCCATCGGGGTAGCAAGCCCCATGGCGCATGGACACGCTATAACCAAAACCGCTATAGCAGCGGATAAGGCAAATAAGAAATTTGCATGAAATATAAATCTCCAAGATATGAAGGATATCAGGGATATTGCAACGACTACCGGAACAAAATAGTTAGTCACTCGATCGGCAATGCGTTGGATAGGTGCCTTGTCTGCCTGCGCGTCTTCTACAAGTCTGACTATTTGGGAAAGCATTGTATCTTTGCCTACCCTTAAAGCCTTCATTTTTATAACCTGCCCCCTATTTATTGTTGCTCCGCTTACCTCATCCCCCGGCTTTTTTTCCGCAGGTATGGGTTCGCCGGTTAGCATGGACTCGTCTATCTGGCTTTGTCCGTCGACAATAACCCCGTCTACTGGTATTTTGTCGCCTTTTTTTACCAAAAGAATATCCCCGACCTTGACGCTATTCGTATCTACTTTTACTATGCTTCCATCGTCAGCTACTATGTTGGATTCGTTAGTTTGAAGCTTAAAGAGAGCCTTCAGGGAAGATGCAGCTCTTTGTTTTGATATTTTTTCCAGTGTTTTTCCTGCAGTTATAAAAAGGATAAGCAGGACCGATGTGTCGAAATAAAATTCCCCATTAAAAAATAGGAACACACCCGCCACAGAATAAAAATATGCTGCTGAAATACCCAGCGAAACCAGTACATCCATATTGGCGGAAAAATTTCTCAGAGAATAGTAAGCTCCCTTGTAAAACTTTAGTCCGGCAGTGAACTGAACCGCAGAAGCGAGAATGAATAATGTAATAACTCTATCCCAATACGGCATACCGAAGACATCTTCATATGAAAGAATTACTACTGGTATAGCTACCACGAATATGAATATGAGCCAGTAAATATCCTTTTTCCAGCTTGCTACATTATAAAACCACCTACCCATAAAGGATGCATGCGCAGCCGAATCCAAGGATTTTTCCGCTCTTTTTAATTTTTCCGCTTCGTCTACCGGTTTGTATCCACTTTCCGTCACTGCTTTAAATATAGTGGCCTTAGATGTCACAGATGTGTCGTATGATACAAATCCACTTTCTCCTGCAAAATTTACTGTTACCTTATCGATCCCTTTAAGTTTGCCTATGCTTTTCTCTATTGTTCTGGCGCAATTTGTGCAAGTCATTCCCTCTATGTCAAATCTAATTTTCTCCGATGTTGGTCTTTCTTGATTGCCGGTAAGGTTTTTGCCTTCATCGGCAGTTTGAGTTAGGGTCTCTATCGTTACCTTTTGTGATGTTTCGTCAATAAGTTCGGCGCCAAATCCGGCAAATTTAACCATCTTAATTATTTCTTCGGGCAAGGGTTTATCTAAATCTGAATCTACATATAAGGTTTCGGTCACAAAGTTTAATTTTGCATCTTTAACGCCGTCCATCCTTTTGATGGTATCAACAATAGTTGTGGCGCACGAAGCACAATCCATTTTGCTTATGGCAAATTTATATCGTTTTTGTTCTTTGAACTGATTATTTTTCAGTTCATCATGACCAGCTTTCTCGGTATCGTAGCCTGCTTCTTTCACAGCTTTTTTGATATTATCTATCCCTGTTGATTTGTCGTCATATGCTACATCGGCATATTCA